>Ga0315289_10000090_pt1 | contig 138554 bp, 145 predicted proteins | sample YL17G11_40_MG_FD_203452 | JGI IMG/M metagenome (GOLD analysis project Ga0315289, IMG submission 203452) | Sediment microbial communities from Yellowstone Lake, YNP, Wyoming, USA - YL17G11_40 | ecosystem: Environmental > Aquatic > Freshwater > Lake > Sediment | place: USA: Wyoming | collected... | reverse complement strand
ATCAATGCTACCACAAATAAGAATTGCCCAATATTTACCAACAGTTGTTGTTACTGTTGAAGATGGTGATTTGTAATTTATATAGTAGTTATCTTTTTCTGATAAGGTTTTTAACTGGGTAGCTGATGCATTATTAAAAACCATGTCTGTTATTAAAAAACAGATTATAAAACAAAATATTTTCAATATCCTTTTTGTATATTTTATCATTTTTTTTACCTCCCTCAAAACTACAACTTAAAAATAATATATAATAAGCAAACTTAAACGTTTCTTAGAAAAATCTTATATGCAACAAAATAAAAAAAATAGTATAAAAACAGCAATTTGTTAAATCTTCTCATTAATAATCGTTTACATTGATTTAATTTTCAACAAAAAAAGAGATATTAATGGATTAAGTTCATTATAAAGCATAAATCTATGTATTATAAATAAATTTAATAGTAGAATTAATAATGCCAGTTCTGTATAATTTTGTTTTATTGACCTTAGTGCAATTAAATCAAGTATTAATATTACTATTGTTAATAATAGAGTGGAGTTGTTTAATTTTGAAAATACCCTATCATTAATTTGTTCTTTTATTTGTTCAGGTGTTTTATTTGAAAATGATTTTTTTAGGCCTAATACTGTATTAGATTCAACTGCAGATATAGATGGTAAGGTCAGTAATGCAAAAACAGCAAAAGCTAAACAAACAATAATCCCCCTTCTTTTCATTTTTATCATCTCTTTAATTTTTAAAATATACAATTATTACATAATATCACATATTTAAATATTGTGACTAACACTTGTTTTTTACATTGATTTCATTTCAAAACAAGTATTAGTTTAAATAAACAGTTTTTTTACCCCGAAATATTCTCTTACATGTGACATCATAAGATAACTTATAATTATTACATAAAATACAAACCATATGTACCGTTCATAAGGCCACGCTCTTAGTATGAACACCACATATAAATTCCCAATAGACGAATAGCAATAATAGGCAATTGTATATAGTCTCGCCCAATTTTTTCTTTTATGAAATCCAATTGTTACAGCATATATTACAATTATTGATAGAGCAATATTAAACCAAACAAACACAGTCCATGCAGAAAAGGTGAATATTGATTCGTAAAGTGACGCATGTCCTGATACAATTGGTCGTAAATAGTAGGTGATTTCAAATAGAGGTATTAAAATCGCTAATATCCATAATCCAATTGTTTTACCCCTGAAATATTTCATAATATCATATTAAAAACAACTACTCCTTTATAAACCCTCAGATAACGTATGTTAATCTTTACAGAGGAAGAATTAAAGGTCTGGTGGAATCTCCTTAATATCAATAATACAAAACTTACAATCATCACAGATCCCATCATGATTATCTGTTTCCTTGGTGCCACAGAGTTTACAGAGCATATTTGGTCTTATTTTTCCTTTTTGGCTTGGGCATAATATTTCCGTGTAGCATTGGCATATCCTTTCTCAGCTCTCTCTGCATAGAATCGTATCCATCCTTCAAACCCAAGTTTCTTGAAGCGCTCATAATCCTTTAGTTTTTCGGGATATTTCTCTAAAGTCCCTGAAAAGTGCTCGCAAGGGAAATCCTTACATTCATAGCAAATCTCTAATCCTCTTTCTCTAGCGCATGGCCGATTTTTGCATGGTACTCCCCCGCCTTGTTTACAAGGTTTTTGACAATAGGCTCCGCTATCTTCTTTGCTGAAATATTCTACTCCTTTTAAGAATTCGTTGAAGTCAAAATCTGGTTTAACGAACTTCGGATTTATAGTCAGTTCATCCGGATAATCTGCAGCTTTTATAACTTCCAAGAATTCTTGAGCAATCTTTGCATAAATTCTTCCTCTGTACATTCCACATGCACCACAGTATGTACCGCAATACCCAATCAATTTCTTTGCTTCATTAATGTCGACCATTTTTTACCTCCTTGTTTTGCGAGCATTTCGCCTAACAAGTTATATCCGAACTGGGTTCGCATATCATTCCAATTTATCATTATATCTGAACTATATGACTTTTTCATTTTTCCTCCCTCAAGCTACAATTTTATAAACCTTCAATATCTTTCTTCATTTGTTCATATTGTTCTTTGGTGATTTCACCTTTAGCATATCTTAACTTCAATACCTTTAATGCATCATTTTCGGTTTCTGGGGTTTTTCCAGTAACTTGATTGACACATTTTTCGCAAAGGAACAATTTCCTCCCATGCACATCACACACCTTTACATCTCTTCTATTTTTTAATTTTCCACATCCCCCACATACTGCCATTGATGATATTTGATATTCTTTTTCTTCAGGAGCAAGTAGACCAGCTAAAAGAAAAACTGTACCAATTATAACTCCGGCTGATACACAGCCCAATCCCAACCACCATCCCAACAATAGCGTTAAAACAATGAGAGCTATTCCCGACCCTGCAAAAAAACTGTTCATATTTTTTTCTCCCTCAAACTACAATTTAAAACAACTATTACTTTATAAATCCTCAGATAACGGGCTTACATCCTCCTCCTACGTCCAGGTGTTCAAATCCCTTCCCCTGCACTTTTTTACCGAAAATCTTGTGTTTACATCAATAGCCCTGCAATAAAATAATTTTTTACATAGTTTTCATTTACAAAAAAATAAAAAAAAGAAAAAATAGAGATTTTTTAATTAAAAGACGCAATCTATTGCTGTTGTATATTGAGTCTATTAACTAATATCTCTATAGGGGTTAACAAAGCGTTGTTTACTGATTGATCTATTTCGTTTACATCCCACGGGCTGCCCTCTTCTGCTAATGTGAACTCTACAGAAGCTGTTTGAGAGGAGCTTACCCGAATTATTCTGTAATTACCTACCAAGGATGTATCTACGTAACCGCTTTTTTCTGCTTTTATTTTATAAAAGCCAGGATGTATAGATGAAAGCGTACATTTACCCTTTGAATTAGTTGTACCCATATACCTAAATGTTGCATCAAATAAATTTGTTGCAGTAATTTTCACATTTGAAATAGGGCTTATCAGAGGATAGTCAGAGGAACCATATATCAGTTCGGCATATACCTCTATTTCTCCCAGACCTATATTTTTTTCATGCATAAAGTCGTCGGAAGAAATACTGCTGCTCTCGGCACTAATACTTGAGATAAGTATTGTCCCTAAAATTAGGGCAACTGCCTCTATTGCGTTTATTTTTTGTTTTTCCATTTTTCTTTTCACTTCCTTGTCTGTTTTTTTCCATGGCGTCCGCTCTCGTCTTTTGGGTTTTTTAAAAACAAATTTTTTTTAACAAAAATCCTGTTGGATCTGTTAATTACCAAAAAAACAAGAGTTTTCGTCTATAATCTACGAGGGCAAATGCGGAGGCTGTTATAGCCAATATCGTTTAAACATATGCATGTTTTGCATTGCTACCACATAGATTATATGAGTCAAAAGGTATGAAAGATCTACTTTAAATATTTTACTGAATAGGTGGTCTTGTAATTAAAATTTGAAAAATCAGCGAATTTAGGTAAAAAATGGTAATTTGCTAATTAAGTAGGCGGGTAATCAAAATAATGATTTTTTAGTGATTTAATGCAGATTAAAAACGGCATTATCGATGCGATTACAACAATATAAACGCCAAGCGATAACCCCCAACTGCAGATATTTGCTCAAAGATATTTTCACCATAATTTGTTTTATAATACTTCAATAAAATAAACTTACTGCATTTATTACAGGTACCAGTAAACATTTTACCTCCCTCAAACTGCAATTTTAATAATAGTATTTGTTTATAACCCTATTTTACCCATGAAAGTAGGTTTGATGCACATATCAGACAGTTCTAAGCATTTACTATTTTATTGAAAACCAGTACAGTTAACGCTAAGTTGTCCACCAACAGATGATATTAAGAATCCCGCAGATTCTGTCACAGCAGAGGCTACCGCTTCTTTCGACCCACCATCAACTGTAGCATAAAGCGTTATTTTATAAGTATTCCTCTCATATTTCAAATCATCTTCATTTATTGTAATAACCTCTGTTCCACTGGAACTCACAACAAAACCAGTATTGCCATATTCACCTTGCTTTAGATTATCAATTGTAATGTAACAATCCACATCAGAACCATATGTACTTTCAACGGTCACTGTAAATGTTCTACCTCCCGCTGACTTAACACCGGTAGTCCAATTACCAAATGGAGAGATTACCAGTACAACTGCAGCTACTACAATAGCCACGCAAACTATAGAGATAATTGCTATAGCTGTTTTTTTCGAGATTTTTAGAGAGGGTTTTGGCAAAGCAAATCTAGTTTTTTCTTCCGCTTTTGTTTTTACTTTCTCTTTAGTTTCTATTTCTTCAAGCCTTTTTACATCTTTAATCATAGGCATTTTTTTTCCGCATTCTGGACAGAATTTAAAACTTCCTTCTAGTTTATTTCCGCATTCAGAACAATATTTTGGCATCTTGAAACTTTCTTTTAATTTGTTTCCACATTCAGAACAATATTTAACCATTTTTCTTTTCTCCTAACAGTCGTGTAATATTTTCTTATTTATAAAATCTATTACTATTCATTATTGACAATCCTACCAAAAAACAAGAATTTCTTTTATTGTATCATTAGGAACATCCGCATAATAATTATCATTGGGTACTATGCAATCAGTCCAATAATCATTGCCAACCTCGAGATTTTCTACCCATTCATCACTTTGAGGCTCAATATAAACTATCCCTCTATCAACGGTATCAAAACCAACGATTGCATGCCCCGTATTAGTATCATAGAAATAGAGTATTACATATGCACAGCGCATCCCTTGATTTTCTGAGTTATTATTTACCAACTGGGAAAAATGTTCACAGTCAAAAGTTTCCGTATCATACGGAATCTCATCAGTTGTATCACTTGCAATAAAATTCGCAACCTCGTTATATGTAGGATCGTGGAGTTCATGCTTATTCCCAGATTGAAGTTTTTCTAACTCAGAAATATTTTCTTGTAAACTCAAATTAGTTTGTTCCAATTTTTCCTTCACATCGGATAACTGATTATTGATTTTGTTAAGTTCTTCTTCTAAACTATCTGTCTCATTTTCATAGCATGTAATTAAACTATTAAGGTTACCTACTTCACATTCATAATAATTTTTTAGATTATTAATCTCGGTTTGTTTCACATCATCCATAAAATAATACGTAAATCCTGCAGAAGCAAATATGCAAGCAGCCATTGCTATCAAAAGAATTTTGATTGCATCCATTTTGATTCCTCCTTCAACTACAATTTCAAAACAACTAATCCTTTATAAATCCTCAGATAACGGATGTTAATCTAACTATGATAAAAATAAAAAAAATAAAAAAAAGAGCGAAAGGGTAACTTAGTATCTTTTTTGTAAACGTTGGGTTTATTACCATGAATTAAGAAAGATATCACCAATGTTTATGTTAGGGAAATGTCATATGAACGTTTCTCTAAAACACCTTGGGCGATTTCTTCAACTGGAGGGGAAACCAGAACCAATATTGCGTATCAACCATATGACGTAAATGATCAGCACTGCCAAGTATAATGCGTACCAGACTATGACACAAAATACAAATACTATAAAAAGTCCTGCGAACACGTTAAATGCATTGTTTGCTTGTGTATTAATTTGCACAGATTGACCACCTATAGCCATTGCGCCTTGTGCTCCAACACAAACAACGTTTTGACTTACTGCGACATTATTTGACGGTGCAGATACTTTTTGACCAACAACTGAATTGACTTGACTAACAGCCGAAGTTACTCCTTGGCTCTGTGGGTTTGAGTTACCTCCGCCACCGTTTATATTGGCTAGGAATTGTTGTGCTACATCGCTGTTTAAGAAGTTTGTGAACTGTTTGCTGTTACGAATAGTTACAACTGCATCGCTATTGTAAAAGTTGTTGTATTCTTGGCTGTTTAAAAAGTTCTGGACATCAGCACTCTTGAAGAAGTTTGCGAACTTCGTGCTCGTAAAATAATTTACAAACCCATTCAGGTCTAAATTGTTAGCAATCGCCTGTAGATCAGCCTCATTCAAATCACCTGAAATAAGTTTATTTAGTGTCTCTTGGTCGACCTGGAGATTATTTGCCTTTTCTATTTGTTCCAATTTGTCCATTATAGGTTTGCTCTGTACTTGCGGTACCGCAGAAGCTACTGATACCATGAGCATTGCAATGGCAACAACCCCAAAAACAACTAGAGTTTTCTTTACGTTTTCCATTTTTCCTCCCTTAACTACAATTTCAAAACAACTACTCCTTTATAAACCCTCAGATAACAGCCTTCCTTCCTCCTCCCACGCCTCCCGCAATTAAAAATTTATTTTAATTTTATCGTCTCTAAAACTAATTTCATTACTATTGCTTATCTCTTTTCAAGCCCCTTTCGTATAGCCCGTAACTCCTCTAAGATTTCCTTGGACGACCCACCACTGCCTATGTCGTTTACACCATCCCCCAAACGTGATTGCATCACCCGTTTCATTATTTCCTCTTTAAGAGGCTCTGGATTTCTCACACCAAGTATCTGACCCTCTGGTCCAGTTACAGCATTTCCAGCACTTGCGCCTCCAGCAGAACCTGTACCAGCTGTATACGAATTTACACGATAAATACCAAAAATCTGCTCTATTGGGCCTTGATCAACACTTATGTGTTGTACCCGGGCGTAGGGGATCGTTCTTCTGTATTTCCACCATATTCCTCGATTAATAAGTATCCCTTCTTTTCCAAGAACATATCTGTATCTAGGGTAATACAGTAAAATCCAAATATTGTAGATTACAAGCAAACTTAAGAAAAAAATTGTCACTCCAATAAAAACCCATAGTGAAACGTCTCTATTTGGCTCTGAGGCAGGAGTATAATACCAACCTATAAGAGCTGATACTCCAATAAACAGCCAGAGTAATCCGAAAACAACTACACCTTTTACCCGCCATACTTTTTTTGTTGCTGGGTCAAGCATATTCCATTTTATTTCGTCCATAAGTATCAAGATATAAAGAATGATTAAAAAGATTTTGCAGTTAAAAATAAACACTGATTTCGCCGTCCCTACTCCCACGCCCTCTGCGAAACTACATCTTAAAAATGTTATTTTATCGCCTATTATGACTGGAGTAATTTCAATGATCCTACAGGATTATATGATGAGGGAAAACTTTATGATTTTAATAATAAATAAATTAACTCCGATAGTTTTAAATAAAATGATTTAATATTACAATCTAAGGATGATTAATTATGAATAAGAAAATAATTATAAGTATATGTACGGCAGGTCTACTTCTATCAGCACTTATTCCTATCTCAGTAACTGCAGACAACAACCATGTAAAAATTTATACAGGTCCAAAAATAGTATTTGACGAGAAAAGCAACCACGACAATACAATAAATGATGACAAAGGGGACAACGGCAAAGGAAAACCACCAAGCCCACCAAAAGTAGACAAATGGGCTGTTATAATAGGAATCGCAGATTACCAAGGATCAGGAAACGACCTACTTTATCCAGATGACGATGCAATAGATATGTACAATTATCTAATATCAAAAGGATACCCATCAAGCAACATAAAACTTTTAACAAATAGAAAAGCTACAGCAAACAACATCATCAGTGCAATTGATTGGATGAACACACAAGAAACAAAAACGACTTCCGAATGTGTATTCTTTTACTCAGGCCATGGCACAACATACAATGGATACGATGATGGTGACACGGAATACACAGATGAAGGAATAGTGTCATTTAATCTTTATATTATATTGGATGGGCAGTTGAGACGGAAATTCTCAACATTCACATCACAAAAAATAGTCTTTATTTTTGACAGCTGCTTCTCAGGTGGAATGAACGATTTAATAGGCGATTATACCCCAACAACATACAACGGTAGAGTAGTTGATACAGCATGTGATGAAAACCAACTTTCATGGGATGGAGACTCAACCATGAAAAACGGTGTGTTCACATTCTATTACATGCAGGGACTCTATACATACAATGCCATCGAAAATGCACATACATATGCGGCGCCGCTAGCACATAACGCAGTACAACAAATGTACGGCGAAATCATGGATCCACAAATCTATGATACCTACACGGGAACCTGGCAATTCTAAAATTAAATCAAATAAAATAGCATCTACTCAATTCAAAAATCAGATTAATATTATTTCCATATAGATCAGGGAACAAAAAATCGTAGATATAGAACTATTAATATAACCAGTAAATTGGTTTTCAAATCTCTCTCCCTGCATTTTTAAAATTACACTGATTTCATTTCTCCATCCCCACTCCCACGCCCAGGATCATACAAGAAGTTTTACATTGATTTCATTCTTCAAAAACCTGCTAGGTATGATAGTTTAATATTAAATAAAGGCATTTAACTCTACATTTTTGAAATTATAGAAATATTTATTAATTTGTAGAGTTAATTACTATATATGGTTTCGATTAGTAAAAAAAACATAGAAGGAAACACCTACTATTACCTAGAACATAGCTACCGAGAAAATGGAAAAGTAAACAAAAAAGTAAAATATCTCGGAAAAAAAATACCAAAAAATATTGATCAATTAAAAAAAGAACTATTAAATGAAGTGTTTCAAGACTTATGGTTTAACAAATTTGATAAAATAAAAGATAGTTTTATAAAAGAAAAAAAGAAAATTCCAAAATCAGTTGAAAAAAAAGAACTAGAAAACTTCACAATAAGATTTACATATAATACAAACAAAATAGAAGGATCTACATTGACTCTTAGAGAAACATCATTACTTCTTGAAAAAGGAATAACACCATCTAGAAGACCAATAGAAGATGTTAAAGAGACTGAAAAACATCAAAGAGTATTCCACGAAATGCTTTCATACAACAAAGAAATAACTTTATCAACTCTATTGAACTGGCATAAAAAACTCTTCGAAGAAACAAAAAAAGACGAAGCAGGAAAAATAAGAGACTGTCCTGTAGAAATCTCTGGCAGTAAATATAAACCACCTTATGCAATCGAACTTGATCTATTACTGACAGAATTTTTTGATTGGTACAAAAAAAATAGAAATAAACTGCATCCAGTATATCTAGCAGCACTCGTTCATCTTAAATTTGTAACAATTCATCCCTTTGGCGATGGAAACGGTCGAATATCTCGTTTATTCATGAACTATGTACTAAACAAGCATGGATATCCAATGATGATAATAGATTATACTGATAGGAATAGCTATTACAATGCTTTAGAAAGAAGTCAGTTAAACAAAAATGAGATCATATTTACTCAATGGTTTTTCAAAATATATATTAAAGAATTCAAAAAATATCTAAAATAGTTTATACCTACATTTTTCTTTTTTTATATAAAATAATAAAATTGTAGAGTTAAAAATTTATAGGTATGACATTGATACGTAACAATTCTTCTCCTATTCCAACAGGAGTAATTTCAATGACCCTCCCTCCTAAACCTACAATTTCATAACCTTTTTTTTCTTTTTCATTTTATAAATAAGAAACCTCTCATGCATTTCCTGTATTACTTTTTCTTTGTGCTTTTCAAAAGCCATTAATTTTTCCATTTTTCCTCCATTAACTACAATTTCAATAACAACTACTGCTTTAAAAACCCTCAGATAACGGATGTTAATATTAATTTGACCAAAAAGGGGGACATCTTTCTGCTTGGCGGGGGAAAACATTTTTTATTTCGTCCATAAGTATCAAGATATAAAGAATGATTAAAAAGATTTTGCAGTTAAAAATAAACACTGATTTCATTATCTTCATTCCCACTCTCATGCCCTCGTTCTCATTATGATACTTGATAGTTCCACTTGGAAATCTAATTACAGTCACCCTAATATCAAAATTTATATACTACTAAATATAATATTATAACAAAAGTGATGTAAAATGAATAAAAAACTAATAACAGTTGTAATTGTAGTTTTGTTCATTGGAATTGGATTTAGCTCGATTTCTCAAGCGTCTATAAAATGTGATAAAAACATCCTGTTACTTGAGCACAACGAAGGGTTAAATGAAATTCTTTTTGACAAGTACATAACGTTGCTTATGAAAATTGCTCATAAACCCTCGATCGCAGCTGGCATCATAATAAACGATACCCTCGTCTGGTCAAAAGGATACGGTCTTTATGATATTGAAAACAATAAACAAACAACGAAAGACATACTATACTTGCAAGCTTCTGTATCAAAAACAGTAACATCGACAGCACTAATGCAACTATGTGATGAAGGACTCTTTGGGTTAGACGACGATGTAAATAATTACCTTTCATTCCCGCTAAGAAACCCCAACTATCCCGACATACCAATAACAATCAGAATGCTTCTATCTCACCGATCAAGCCTAGCAGATGATAATCTATACTGGCTGTGCTTATCATATTTACCTGGAGATCCAGACGTATCAGACTGGCCATACCCCTGGTTAAAAGAATATCTAACTCCAAATGGAAGCGCATACAGTCCAACCATCTGGTCAAAAGATAAACCCGGTGAAAAATACTACTATGCAAACATAGGTTACTCACTTATAGGATATCTTGTAGAAATTTTATCAGGCCAAAACTTTAACGATTACTGTAAAGAACACATTTTTACACCACTGCATATGTACAACACAAGCTTCAGACTTCGAGATCTAAACATTAGTAACATAGCGGTTCCCTACGAATTCAAAAACAGTAAATACTATCCACATCCACAGTACGGCATGTACGTTATACACCCAGCAGGAAGTATGAGAACATCAGTGGAAGATTATTCACATTTCATAATAGCACATATGAACGGCGGGGTTTGGAACGGTACAAGAATACTTAACGAATCCACAGTTGAATTAATGCACAAAGCACACTTTTCTCCAAATGATAAATACAATTATGGACTCGGTTGGCAGATTACAAGAAAGCCTTTTGGAAAAATAGAAATAAGCCATAGCGGAGGCTGGCCAGGCGTACATACAATGGTTACAATCAAACCAAACAAAAATACAGCAGTTATCATTTTCACAAATTCTCTGGGTTCAGAATTAGATGCAACAAAAATAGAATATTTAGCATTCGGATTAATAAAAAACGCACTATTTAGCAAGGCAAATAGAATAGCATCATAACCTCCTGATTATAGTAATCCAAAATAGATTTCCACTCCTACCGCACTCTCTCTGATTTAATCCCTTCCTCCTACGCCCAGGAGCATACGAAAAGTTAACACTTATTTCATTTCTACAAAAAACCAAATTAAAAAATAGAAGATGTTTAAACCATTTCTCCGATTTCTATTTCAGCATCTTCTTCTATAAATGTATTATCAATTTCATCAGCTACATTTTCATTGTTTATATCCTCAGTAGAACTATCATATTTTTGTTCCTCAGTGCTAGGTTGATTAAAATAACTGTAGGTTAACGCCAACGAAACCAAAACAATCGAAAGGAAAAGTATTGATACGATTTTTTTATTCATTTTTTATCACTTTCTCCATCAGATCTCCTAATATTATTTCGGTTTTCCATTGCCTTTACCGTTGTTATGCTTATCTTCTACAGACGATTTTGCGTGTATTTTATTCTTAATATGATCTTCTTTTATTTCAGAAAATACGTCGTATTTGTTTTCTTTTGTCATCTGGTTTATCATCTTACAAATTTGTAGTTTAACATGATCCAAAGAAACATTTCCATTTAGGTATTCATTTACAAATGAATTGTTAGCTTCGCCGATTATTCCATATAATCTGTATAATTGGTTTCTGTTGAACTGCCTGATCATGTGTTGTATCCTTTTGCTATAATTCTGTAGCTCGTCACCAGTTATTTCTCTGATTAATGCTTTTATTTCATTTATTTTTGTTTCATTCAATAAATCGTGCATTGTTTCTCGGAATTGTTTTGTATAATTTTTCGCATCTTTTTTAAGTTCAACAAATATTTGGATTGATTCATTAGAGCTGGTATTTGCTACCTTTACTTCTTCCAGTAAAACCTTCATTTCAGCAAGTATTGCTTCTAAGGAGGTTGTGTTAAATTCGAGGCCCTTCAATACTTCAACAGCCATTTCTCCCTTTAGTATATTTTTAAGTAATGATTTTTGTAGCTGCAGTAATCTTATTTCTGCTCCTAATGAGTTATTCATTATTTCTATTTCTTTTTCTGTTTCATTATCTATATCATTATCTTCTGGTTCTCCTGTCTCATTTTCTTGGGGTTCTTCAGTTTCATTGTTTTGTTCTTGTGTTTCATTTTCATGATCTTGATCTTCTTCATGATCTTCTCCAGCTTCATCTGCTAATACCAATGATGAAATTGAGACCATCAGTATAAGCACGATTAATAGAGCCGCTATTTTTTTCATATTATCATCACCTTTTCAAATCAACATCATTTTTAATTCATAATTGGATGAAACAACATATATATTTTAACCGAAAAAAAGCGGAACAAACCGGAACAACCAGTAAAAACTAGGGTTTTTTAAGTCTAATTAAATTTGACATGCCTATTTGTTCTTTTTCTATTAAACCTTTAAGTTCTAGGCCTCGTATATTTCTTGATACGGCGGCTTTAGGTATGTTTAATTCTCTTTGGATATCGGTTTGTGTTAAAGGTATTTCTCTATCTATTAATAGTTTCATAATTTGTTTTTGTCTTTCATTTAAACCTTTAAAATTAGTATCAATTTCATTCTGTTTTAGTTCTTCAACTGCCCCTTTACTTTTTTTATCTCTAATAAAAACAACAGCCAACATCACAATCAAAGTAATTATGACTATTGTTAAAATGACGTATAACATATCAAATTGTATTATTCCTTTATCATCTGATTGTTTTTCTATTTGATATTGAATTATTATTGAAAAAGATTTATTTTCCCCATAACCCCTAACTAATAAATTTCCTAGGTCTTCTTGAATTCGAATAAAACCTGTTGAATTTATAAAAATTATAGATGATCCTTTTGGTAGAGTTAGAACATAAATAAAATCAGAAAAAATATCTTTCTTAGTAATATTTAATAACCAATAACTTTGTTTTTTTGAAGTATAATTTTCTGTATTTTTTATTAATAAATCTGGATGGTTAGTAGTTCCCTCAATTGTTACAAAACCAGATGAATCTACGTCTATCGTTATATCTGCGTAGTAGTCCCATGCACAAATAGAGGGCAAATATATTATTGATAAAAAAAGGAATAAAATAAAAGATAAGAAAATTCGTTGATATGTTTTATTTGATCCCATCTAATACTCCTATAGATATTTATCAATATAATTAATTGACTAATTTACTTGAATATAGTAAATTGTTATTAATTTATCTTCCCTAGATTAAGATTATATTTGTTAATTTGTTTTTATGATTTCGTTTTTAAAATCCTATTCCCACGCCCTCCATGAAATAACTTTATTGTCCTTAGGAAACTTTTAAGAAAGCAATCTAAATGTATCAAAAGAGATTAAATGATACAACAACAGCAAGAAAATACTGATTTTCGTTTTATTTTAAACGATACTCTAAAAGTTTTTTTCAAAGACGCAGTAAAAGTAAGTATAAAACACCCATCTCAAGCATTATTTTTTATTAAAACTCTCCGATACCAAAAACAAGCATCAAAAAGAAGAGAACAATGGGAACAAAAAGGAACACATGTACCACCTATTGTGATTTTCAGCATCACCCATAAATGCAATCTCAACTGCAAAGGATGTTACGAAAAAGCAATCCGTCCACCAGCAAAAAAAGAACTCACAGATAAACAACTAAAAGATATAATCAAACAAGCTCACGAACTAGGGATAAGCTTTGTAGTAGTAGCAGGTGGAGAACCCTTTATGAAACCTAATTTTTTCAAAATAACAAAAGACTACCCAGATATTATTTTTGTAATATTCACAAATGGTTTACTCATAGATGAAGAAACCATAAAGTCACAAAAAAACATTGTCCCATTAATCAGCTTGGAAGGCTGCGAAGAAGAAACCGATGATATACGAGGGCAAGGAGTCTACGACCGATTACAAAAAACAATGACAAAGCTAAATAAACACAACCTATTTTTTGGTACATCACTCACCCTAACAAAATCTAATTTTGAAACTATCACCAGTGAAACATTCATTCAAAACCTGATAAACCTGGGATGTAAATTCTTTTTATTTGTAGAATACAATCCAATCAAACCTGGAACGGAGGATTGGATGGTTACACAATCTCAAAGGGAAAAAACCATGGATATCGTGAGACAATTTAGACAAAAATGGCATGCGCTTTTCGTCTCAGTACCGGGTGATGAGGACGAAATTGGAGGATGCCTGGCGGCAGGACGAGGATTCATACATATAAGCGCGGAAGGAGACGTTGAACCATGTCCCTTTGCACCATACTCTGATATGAATTTAAACAACGTATCTCTAAAAGATGCATTAAACTCTGATTTTTTAAAGAAGATCCGTGAAAACCATGCCCAAATCCATGGAAGCAGTGGTAGTTGTGCTCTTTGGGAGAAACGTGAGATTGTTCAATCGTTACTAAAAGAGACAAAAAAATAAATTGCTAAATACTAACCTACAATCATTTTTTCGTCCAACGGAAAGAATTACTTTCCACTTCCGCACCTTCCGTGATTAAAGGTTGTCTTATCAAAGTAGAAATACCACCGATTATAAAGATATTATCTTAACTTATGTGCCCTTCTTAAGGAGCAACACAATATTTAAATAATTAGTAAGATATATCTTACATTGTGATATTATGGAAGTGGCAGTAACAAAAGTAAGTTCAAAAGGGCAGATTGTAATCCCTAGCAGTATGAGAAAAGATATTGGTGTTGGCGACCAGTTCCTCATCATTAAAGAAGATAACAAATTCATAATGAAAAAAATCAATGAACTAGCAAAAGACCTCAAGCAAGAACTTGTTTTTGCCCAGCGAGTCGAAAAAGCATGGAACCAATACGAAAAAGGAAAATTCAAATCCGCCTCTGCAAAGAAATTTTTAGAGGAACTTGAAAAATGTTAACGGTTGAATACACCGACGATCTTTTAAAGACCATACGAAAAATCAAAGATACTTCTGTCAAAGGAAAAATAAAGAAACATATCGAAAAAATTACTGAATGCCCAGAAATTGGAAAACCAATGCGATACGCACGAAAAGGAACAAGAGAGCTTTACATCGGTTCCTACCGCCTTGCATACACCTACTTTAAAGAAGAAAAGAAGATAATCCTTTTAGATCTTTATCATAAGGATGAACAGTAGTCAATCATGTTACTCCTATGCCTCCCTTAAAGCTACGATATTTTAAAACTATATCTCAAAAATATTCTTCCTTTTATTTGCAAACTAACAAGTGAAATAGTAATATACATCAAATAGGATATCCCACCCAATTTACTCAAAAGGGGTTTTTTTCTATGGACAAAACCGATGAAAAACAACTGCTGGAAAAGGCCAACAAACCTGGAAAAGATGCGATGCGACTGCATCCATTTTATCATGGAAAAATTGAGGTTATTCCAAAATGTTGTATTAGAGATTTTAACGATTTCGCCATATGGTATACACCTGGTGTTGCAGAACCATGTAAAGAAATTCAAAAGCACCCATTAAAAGTATACGACTACACAAACAAATGGAACACGGTGGCAGTAGTAAGCGACGGAACCCGTGTACTAGGACTAGGAGATATTGGCCCGGAAGCAGGACTTCCAGTAATGGAAGGAAAATCACTACTCTTCAAATACCTAGGGGGCGTAGACGCATACCCCATCTGTCTAGACACAAAAAACCCAGACGAAATCATCCAAGCAGTAAAATGGCTTAAACCCAGCTTTGGAGGAATCAACCTCGAGGACATCGAAAAACCAAAATGTTTCTACATACTAAACAAACTACGAAAAGAAATGGATATACCTGTTTGGCATGATGACCAACAAGGAACAGCAACGATTGTCACTGCTGGTGCCATTAATGCACTTAAGATTGTTGGGAAACCGCTTGATACTACTCAAGTCTCGATGATAGGTGCTGGTGCGGCAAACATTGCTATTGCGCGTGTCCTTATCGCCGCAGGAATCAACCAAAAAAACATCATTATGGCAGACAGCAAAGGTATACTACACACCTCAAGAAAAGACCTAGAAAAAGAAAAAAACCAAAACCCAGAAAAATGGGCCATGTGCCTCAAATCAAACCAAGAAGGAAGAACAGGCCCAGCACAAGAGGCAATACAAGACACAGACATATGCATAGCAGCAAGCAAACCTGGGCCAGGAACCATACAAAAAGAGTGGATTACCAAAATGGCAAACGACTCCATAGTTTTTGCAACCGCAAATCCTGTTCCAGAGATATGGCCATGGGAAGCAAAAGAGGCTGGTGCAAGAATAATTGCAACAGGCAGATCAGATTTTCCAAACCAGATAAACAATTCACTAGGATTTCCAGGGATATTTAGGGGAACACTAGACGTTAGAGCAGAAACAATCACAGACGAAATGTGTATTGCTGCAGCCTATGAACTTGCAAAAACAGCAGAAGACCATGGACTAAATGATGAGTACATAGTACCAACAATGGACTCATGGGAGGTGTTTCCTAGAGAAGCGGTCGCAGTAGCCTTAAAAGCAATATCGCAAGGTATAGCAAGAATAAAACCATCAAAACAAGAACTATACGAACATGCAATGACAATGATAAAAAAAGCACGAGATGAAACCCAGGTTCTAATGAAAGAAGGATTTATCGCAAAAGCCCCTTAAATTACAGAAAAGGAAAAATGTTATATTCCGTAAAATGTTCACGTCCTCTGGTTTTATATCCCAATCTACACTAACATAACTTACCTAAAATAAACGTAGAAGGGGGAGTTTAAACATGAATCAGATAAAAACTATTTCTAAAAAAGATTTAGACAACTTCATAAATAAATTAATCGCCGATAAAACATATGAGGTAGTCGGAGTAAAATCAAAAGGCAAAAGATATGTATTCGACATATTGGAAGACTCTAGTGAACTTTGTCTAGACCACGATGTCACAATCATCCCACCCAAAAAATACTTTCTACCACAATACGAAAAACTAATGGAATACAACCTGGAAAAACAATTTGAAGTAAAACCAAACATTGAGATAAAACCTAGAATAATCATAGGCATACACCCCTACGACGTCATAGCATTGGAACAAATGGATAAGGTTTATCTAGACTCACAAAAAGATGATTTTTACAAAAAACGACGTGAAAACACAGTACTTATTGCTTCTGACATACAAAACGTATCAGAACGTTCATTTGCAGCAAGCATGCACACAAACACAACAGACAAAGGATTCGACCTACTACTTACAAACATCGAAGATAAATACGCAGTCACAATAGGTTCAGAAAAAGGAAAAAACCTACTTGAAAAATACGCAAAAACCGAAAACGCAAAAGAAGTTGATATTAAAAATATAGATAAAACCCGTAAAAAAACTCTCAACAAATACAAGAAAAAAGTAAATTTACCAAAAGAAGATTGGCCTTCTGTTCTTGTTGCTAACTACGATAGTGGTGTTTGGGAAGAGCGTTCTGATAAATGCATTGAATGCAGTTCCTGCACGATGGTTTGTCCCACTTGTTACTGTTATGATGTAAAAGATGAAGTCTCTCTTAATTTAAAAACCGGTAGTAGAATACGCACTTGGGACGGATGTCTGCTTCGTGACTTCACAAAAATAGGAAGTGGAGAGTTTTTCAGAGAAGAAAGAAAAGAAAGATACAGACACAGATTCTTCAGAAAAGGTAACTATCTACCCGCAAGATATGGTTTTGTCGCATGCGTCGGTTGCGGACGCTGCGGGATTGCCTGTTTACCAGATATTGCAGATCCATCAGATGTTATGAGCAGTTTAGCCCATCATAGAAAATCAGATGATACAGCTAGATTTTTCATAAAACAAGAAACCAAAGTTGCTGAGACAAATACCATTCACATACCACGAAAAGCAACAATCAAACGAATAGAAAAACTAACTGACGCAGAAAAACTATTTGAAATAGAGCTAGACAACAAAAAACCACTGGGACACAAACCAGGCCAATTCGTAGAAGTATCAATTTTCGGAATAGGGGAAGCACCATTTGGACTGGCATCTCCGCCAAGTGACTCACCAACATTTGAAATCGCAGTAAGAAAAGTTGGTAACGTGACTTCAAAACTACATGAGATGTCTGTTGGAGATAAAATCGGAATTCGTGGGCCACTCGGGAACGGATTCGATGTTGAAAAACTAGAAGGCAAAAACTTACTTTTGACATCCGGCGGAATAGGAATGTATCCAATGAGATCACTAATTAATTATGTTCTAGACAAGAAAAACCGGAAAAAATTCAAAAAAATAATAATACTCTACGGAGCAAAACGTCCAAAAGAAATCCTTTTTTTAAATGAGGTAGAAGAATGGAAAAAATGCGATGACACGACATGCAAACTAACGGTGGATAGGTGCGAGCAAGGCGAATGCTGGGCTGGTGACATAGGATTAATAACAACGCTATTTCCAAAAATAAAAGTAGATGAATTAGATTCAAAAAATACAATAGCTGTTGTAATTGGTCCACCTATAATGTACAAATTTGTTATCAAATGCTTACAAACATTTGGCATACCTGACGAAAACATACTTGTTTCTCTTGAGCGACGCATGAAGTGCGGCGTTGGGAAATGCGGTCACTGTCAGATAAATGGAGTCTATGTCTGTAAAGAAGGTCCCGTGTTTAATTATAAGGAAATAAAAGCGTTACCGGAGGCGTTCGAATGAAACAGAAACCACGCGTTGCCATGTTTGATTTTGCTGATTGCGAAGGATGTGAACTTGAAATTGCTGATTTGGAAGAGGAAATCCTCGATCTTATAGAAATCGTCGATATTGTTTCCTTCCGTGAAGTAATGAAGGAACATTCTGACAGTTATGATATTGCTATTGTAGAAGGTTCAATTATGCGACCAATGGATGAGAAACGGTTGCGTGATATTCGTAGCAAGGCAAAAATTCTTGTTGCAATGGGTGCCTGCGCTACAATTGGCGGTGTCAACAAAATACGAAATCAATGGATGCATGATGAGGTAGTTAGAGCCGTCTATGGGGATGCTCCAGTTCAGGGAAATGAGTTGTTCAATGTGTCCAAAACCAAGGCAATAAACGAGGTCGTCCCAGTAGATTATTACATACATGGCTGCCCTATTGATCGTGATGAATTCAAACACGTAATAACTGCTCTTGCTTTAGGAAAGAAACCAGAAATACCTCGATATCCAGTGTGTGTTGAATGTAAAAAGAACGAAAACATCTGCCAATTTGAACTAGGGGCATATTGTCTTGGCCCTATCACCCGTGCTGGTTGTAAAGCGATTTGTCCAACAAATAACAGTCCATGTGAAGGATGTCGTGGGTTAATAAAAAAAGCTGAAACAGAGTGTGTATGGGAAGTGTTAGAGCGATACAACCTGTCATATGAGGATATACGAAGGCGATGTACAATGTATAATTATGGGAAAGAGGAGTGTAGTGTCGATGAGTAATGATTTTTCTATTCACGTAGAGCATCTGACTCGTGTCGAAGGTCATGGTAATATTGAATTGAATGTCAAAAACGGGAAAATCGAAAAATTACAATGGAATGTGGTCGAAGCACCACGTTTCTTTGAAGCGATGCTGCGTGGACAACAATACAATGAACTCCGACCAATCACCTCAAGAATCTGCGGGATTTGCTCAATTGGTCACTCTCTTGCCTCTTTGAAAGCAACTGAAGATGCATTAGGTGTTAAAATCACAGAGCAAACTGCGCTTCTGCGCAGACTAGCAATTCATGGGGAAAACATGCAGAGCCATATTCTACATATAGGTTATCTTGCTGCCCCTGATTTGCTTGGTGTCGGTAGCGTGTTTCCTTTGATCGGATCAAAACACACAGACACAGTACTAAAGGTTGTTAAATTGCATCGTCTGGCAAATGAAATGTCTGATATGATCTGTGGTCGGACGATTCATCCTATTCGATTAGTCGTTGGAGGCCTCTCTGCAATACCAACTGAGAAGCAACTGTTGGCTCTACGCAAAAGACTAGAGGAAAGCAGAGCCGTAACAAATGATGTTGCTCAGGTTATTCACAGTGTTGCCAATAAGCTTCCTGATTTTACTCGCGAGACTGAATACATTGCATTGAGTCATGATGATGAATATGCATTATATGATGGAGTGCTTAACTCGACGGATACAGGGAAATTCCAGGATTACAAAAATTATCAGTCTATCACCAACGAATATTTTGTTCCCCACTCAACTGCAAAATATGCTAAACACAACAGAAAATCATACATGGTAGGAGCACTTGCTCGATTTAATTTGAATAGTAGTCAGCTACATGCTACAGCAAAAGATGTTGCCAAGATGTTCAAGTTAAAACCGATTAATTACAACCCGTTCATGAACACGATTGCGCAGTTGGTGGAGTTTGTCCATAGCACTGAGGATTCAATTAATTTAATCGATAAGATTCTTGAACGAGGACTTAAAGAAGAAAAACCAGTAAAAGTAAAGGTAAAAGCATGTAGGGGTGTTGGTCTGGTGGAAGTACCTCGTGGTATTCTTATCCATGATTATACGCTAAATTCGAAAGGATATTGTACAAAAGCAAACTGCATTATTCCAACAAATCAAAACCATGCAAATATCCAATTGGATATGGAGAAGATGGTGCCTGAAATCATTGATCGGCCACCGAAAGAAATCGAGTTAACATTGGAGATGCTTGTTCGAGCTTATGACCCATGTATCTCATGTTCCACTCATTATCTAGATGTAAAATTCGTATAACTGTGAATTGATACTATGAAAGCAGGCATTATTGGTGTAGGGAATCCGTTTAGAAAAGATGACGGTATCGGTATAGTTCTTTTAGAAAAACTTATTGAAAAAAAGGATGATTTGCCCAAAGACATAGAATACATTGACGGCGGTACCGGAGGGATGAATCTTCTTCACATTCTTGCTCTTTTTGACGTTGCATTAATTATAGATGCAGTAAACTTAAATGGAAAACCTGGTGAGTCAAAACTTTTCAAATCAGAGGATGTGTGCAGTAAAAAATCATCTATAAATATTTCAACGCACGAGTCAGATGTTTTGAAAATAATAAATCTTTCAAAAGAGCTGGGTGAGATTCCAGATGAACTTTTTATATTTGGTGTTCAACCAAAGGATACATCGTCAGGAGATAATCTTTCACCGGAGTTACAAAAGGCAGTTGCATCTCTCACATTGAGTTTGCAGAATGAAATAACGAACATTTTTGATGGGAAAATAGTTAACTTATTGTGATTTCTTGTTTTTTAAGTCCTGCCCCATTCAAACTTTTAACGTACAACTTGCTCCACGCAAATGTTACTGCCCCTCCAATGATGTTTGCAGTGACTAGGCCCCACCAAGCACCAGTGAGACCCCAGTTAAAAACAACGGCAAAGAGCCAAGCCAGCGGAGCAGTTAAAATAATCGTGCGAAGTACGGTGACAATCAGTGAATACAAGCCCTTTCCCACGCCTTGAAATACTGAAGAAGATAGCATCCCAAAGGCAGTTGCAGGATAAAAAATACAGACTATCCTTAGGAATGTTGTAATGTCATTACCTATCCTTGCCGTATCTGCCGACTGAGTGAATGCTGCTGTTATAACTGGTGCAAAAATAAATGTTACCACAGCAATCGATGTTTCAATAATAATGCCTATCTTTAGGGCGTACATATGCGCAATATCAAGTTTATAATAATCACGTGCCCCATATGCAGCACCAGTTACTGACACAACGGCTGTCGCCATTCCTAGTAGTGGCATCGATGCCATTGTTGCCACTCTCCATCCTGCTGAAAATACCGCGATTCCATCAGTACCACCGACATAGACGATGATTCCATTCATAATTAACATCATAATGGACATGGATAATTGCATTACTGACGCAGGTAAACCTACAACTAAAATATCTTTGATAATGAGTTTATTGAAATGAAAACCACGGAAATGAAATGAAACATAAGTATTTCTTTTCATAAATAGCCAGTAAACTAGTAATGCAGCCGAAATACTCATTGATACTACAGATGCCCAGGCAGCACCTGGTACGCCCCATCCAAAGATATAGATGAATATAGGATCCAGTATCGCGTTTAATATCCCACCCAGAATCATAGCAAACATCGCTCTTTTTGCATCTCCTTCTGATCTTAGAATAGCGTTGGCGATGAATGTGAAGAAAGTAATCACTGTTGCAGTATACATTATTCTTGCGTAGAGTGTTGCAGTTTCAGTTGTTTGTTCTGCACCTATTACACGAAAGATGCCTTCAGCAAAAACAAAAAGCGGGATTGTATAAATTATAGCAATGATGAACATTAAAATGATAGTATGAGCTGCGACGTTATCGGCACCTTTTTTGTCTTTGGCACCAATTTTTCTAGATATCGCAGATCCGCCACCAATTCCTAGTCCTGTCGCAATTGCCGTACCCATAAACAAAAAGGGAAATACAAAACCAACTGATGCAAGAGCATCGGCACCAAGGCCGGAGACCCAGATGGCATCAACAAGATTGTAAAGTGTTTGAACCACCATTGCTACAATCATTGGTATGGCAAGCTTGATAATGGCTTTCTTTGGGTCACCAAGTAAGGTTTTAATTCCTTCAGTTTCTGACTTAGGTATAGTTTCTATTGCATCCTTTTTTGATTTTTTAGACACGAAGTCCGGAAAAGTGCAAACATTATTTCAATATTGTTGTGCTTTTGTAAAAATCTGATAAATTAAAAAGAAAAAATGTAAAATCTATTTTTAGAAAAAATAAGAAGAACGCTAACGCTTAGAAGAAATATCTTTGTATAAACCTGAATGTGCCAGTTCTTTTTCTATCACTTGAGTTTTTGTTTTATTTACACCATCTATCATATGAAGTTTATTGGTTAGTTTTAAAAGATCGTTAATACGATTAACCTCTGCTCTGATGATGATGTCATAATCTCCCGCTACAACCGATATTTTTTTGATGTTTTCTATCTTTTTCATCTCTTTGACAGCCTTGTTATAATCGCCAGGTCGCATTTCTGTCAGTATGTATGCTTTTATCATATTTCTCACTCCTACTTTTCACGGTGAACGTAGATTTCTAATAGAAAGGTCTATTCTGAAAATCTAATTTTTTCCCGTCCTAGTGTGTTATCAAACCCCATATGGAAAAGATATCTAAATAGTTTTCCTACAGACAAATTTGCATAGATGTATGCAGATAGTCTGCTTTGATTTTTAGACCAAAACCTCTAACTTTATATTATAGTATAAAGATTCAGGTCGACCTAGATAGGTTTACAGGTGAGCGGATATGGGAGAAGACGAGAAGGTGCAGGGACAGAAAAATGCATTTTATATTTCGCTCTCTGAAAAGGGTGTTGCAACAAAGGCCGAAAGTGATGATGTTTCCGAGATAGTAAAACTTTTAAAAGAAGATTCGCTAGAATGGATGGATTTCTCTGTTGGAAACATCCACGAGGATAGTTTTTTTATTGCTTCTTCCCTGAAATTTAGTCTGCAACTTACTGCAAGCGCCCTTTCAGGTCGATATTCTGCCTATGAAGACTTAGATACCGAACTAGGAATCATGTTGCCTGCAGTACGTGTTGAGAAATTTGATGTCAAAGTTTATCCGCTGATTATTCTGGTTAGGAAAAATCTAATCGTTACCATTCATCCAAAAAATGTTGTACGTCTACAGAAAATATATCGATATGCCGATATTTTCATGAAGAAAATTCGTCATGATGTACCATGGAATGATAAACTCACAATTTTGCTGACAAGGATCATCGACGAAAACGATGAAAAAAATTTTGCTGGCCTAAGAATGATTGAAGAGGAAGGCGATGAACTCGGCAAATACATGGTCGATGTAAAAGCACCACGAACGAAAATCGGCGCCGATATCTATCAGATGAAACATGCACTCATTACTTACCTCAATACGCTCTGGGCATCTTGGGAAGTCATCAACTCACTTCGGTACGGTGACGCAGAATTAATTACAGACAACCCAAAACTTCTCCAGAGAATTGGAATATTGGGGGATGATATCAACAGACAAATTGCCCTTAGTGAGCATATGAGTGAGGTTCTTGCATCTGGACTGGAAGTTCTACAGACCATCTATAATAACCAACTGCAGATGCTTAACAACCGTCTCGCTTTCTTAGCAACATGGCTTGCGATACTAGCAACTGCGGTTATGGTACCAAACACTATTGCAACTATCTTTGGTATCGCTAGTATTGGCGAAAATATGAATCCCCTATGGGCTTACTTTTGGATTATAGTATCAACAGTTATTGCAACAATAATAATGTACTTTATACTAAGACAAAAGAAATGGTTACCACCAAAAGTTGATTGAGGAATAAAGAACTCATATTCTTTATTTCTCCATTTAATCTATTTTTATTCTACAACTTCCCCAAGAATCATTCCTTCGATTCTTACTGGCTGTAATTTACTGGCAAGTGTCTTTGCATCATCAAGTTTTCTTTTGTTCTCAGAATAAATTGTGAACAAAGGTTGTCCGGCTTCAGCTCTTTCTCCCTTCTTGAATTTTAATATGATTCCAGCACCTTTGTCTTTTGGTGATCCAGCGGCCCGTGCAATCTTGATAATTCCTCTGTTGTTTATCGTCTCGATATAGCCATCTTTTGGCGAGGGCAGGTCATACGTGTATTTCCCAGGAATAATGTCTTCAGATTTAACATCCGGATTTCCACCCTGGGCACCAATTATCTCTCTGAATTTTTCCAAGGCTTTTCCTGATTTCAATGTTTTCTTTGCAAGTTCCACACCTTTGTTTGGTGCTGCTGCCCCTCCAAGTTCAAGTAGTATTCCTGCGATACTCAATGATTTCTCGATGATGCTATTTGGTTTTTCCGCCCCTTCAAGTATCGATAAAACCTCTTTTATTTCTAAAGCTGGACCAATGGCTCTACCAACAGGTTGCCCTCCGTACGTAATAGCGCAACGTGTTCGTATACCAAGTTTCTCACCAAGCATTATGAAATCTCTTGCTAAGCTTCTTGCATTCTCGATGGTTAGTACTTTTGTCCCTTCACCTATAGGAATATCAATGACGCAGTATTCAGCTCCGATGGATTTTTTCTTTGCCATCACAGATGCCAAAACTTGCCCGTGCGGATCTAAGGATAATGGATATTCCACTTTGATGATGGCGTCATCTACTGGTGCCAGATTTACCCCGCCACCCCATACCAATGTTCCTCCAACAGCCTGTGCAATCCTTTTAATTGATTGCGCGTCATAGGTTACATTACATACTACTTCCATTAGATCTGCTGTACCGGCTGCTGAGCTTATAGCTCTTGACGAGGTCTTTGGTATTATTAGACCATTGGCAGCGACAATTGGAACTGTGATTGGCGCGTATTTATTTCCGGGTACTCCTCCAATACTATGAACATCTAGAATTGGAGATATGTCCCAATCGATTGTTTCGCCTGTTCTAACCATCGCCATAGTAAGACCATGGATTTCGTCCATGTTCATCCCGTTTATCTGAATTGATGTTGCGTAGGCTGCAAGTTCAATATCTGAAAGACTACCTGATGCGATATCATCAACGATGATGTCGATTTCTTCCTGAGTCCAGGTATTACCATAAATCTTTTTTCTGATGAAATCTATGGATGTAGGACGAGATGCAGGAACTATATTCACAGTCGTACCATCTTTCAAATTAAGGTCGTTCCACAACTCAACAAATGCTCCAACTTCGCCCTTGCATACTACAGTATCAGTAATGTCAACCAATGCAGAAAGACTCTTACCTTTATCGTTGATCACTTTTACTCTATCGTGAATATGTAAACCTAGATCTTCAGCATCATCTTGGCATAGTAGTATTTCGTGCACGCCTTGAGTTATATCGATTCGCTTCACTTTGTACTCGTTTTTATCATCCATAAAGTTCACTCCACTTTACTTCTTCTCCCCATTTTTCAAGCGCTCGTGCAAGTTCTTTATGATCCATAGCATATTTTTCTAAGGAAATATGTTTCATTGCTGCATCTACTGCCTGGCGCATTGCTTTGGCACCCGCAATTGTTCCATCTGGATGGCCGTGTATGCCGCCTCCTGCTTGTAAAATCACGTCGTTTCCAAACGCCTCAATCTCATAATGCACTACACCTGGATAAAGTCCACCTGAAGAAACAGGAAAAGTTTTTTCAAAGCCATACCAATCGCTCTTCAAAAAGTTGTCAATTTCTTTTACTTCTTTCACGTCGCTTTCCATTTTTCCTCTTGCTGTGCCGGTATGTAGTTGATCGCCACCGCATAACCTGACTAGTACCGCCAACGGAAGCATTGCTATCCCATGTTTTTTATTTCTTGTAATTGCGCCATGCATTGTTCTATGTACATGTATGGGAAGATTTACCGATTCATCATTTCTCAATGCCTGAAGCGCTGAAAAGCCAGCGGTAAGAACATCTATCATAAGCATGTTTGCCCCGTGTTCTATAGCTTGGTCCGCCCGCTCGAGTATTTCTTCTGCCCCAGTTGTAATGTTCACGGCATAAAGAACCGTCCTATTGCTTTCCTCTTTTATTCTATTAATCTTTTCCATGACTTTATCAAGTCTCTCCAGCATAGGACAAAATGTTTGATTAGTAAGAGTTTCATCATCTTTTATCAAATCACATCCTCCTATGCCTGCGTTATACGCGACCTCTGCAGTCTCTTTTGGGTTAAGACCTACTTTTGGTTTGATTATTGTACCTACGTGAGCTCTTCTTTCTTTTTGCGTTCCAACTAATTTACGTACTCCTTCTATACCAAACCGCGGGCCTTTGAATTCTTGCACAAAACTTTTTGGAAGTTTAATATCAATAAGTCTAACATTGGTGAGTGCTCCCAAACCAAAGAGGTTGCCGGCAACGGTAGCAAGAAACTGGGGGATATTTTCGATTTCAAACAATTCAACTGGAAAACCAATTGTTACAATCGAACCATTAATTGCAAGAACTCGTGCTCCCAATTTTTCATCAACTGTTTTTCCCTTTGTTGATATCTCCGTCCAAGTTCCTGTCGATTGCTCTGCTGCAATGGCCTTTGCAGCTCTTTCAATAGGAAGCGTACTTTCAACATAATAGGTACACTCTACAAATTCCATTCATTTTCCTCCTTAAACTCCTTCTTTATTAAATCGTATGCCGCAGAGGGTGCAATTATTCCCTTTTCGGTTATTATAGCATCTATATATTCTTCAGGTGTTGCATCAAATACAGGATTGCGAAACTTAACATTTGGGAATTTTGCAGGATCTGCAATTTCACTTGTGTCCCTTTCTTCAATTTTAACCATTTCACCTTTCAAACTCTCCGGTGAGAATTTGTATGTTTCTGCACAGACATAGAAAGGAATTCTTGCCTCGTCAGCAATTAGAGCAATCTGTGAGGTCCCGATTTTATTGATTACTGTGCCGTTTGAACAAACCGCATCTGCTCCCACAAAAACTGCATTGATATCTTCATCTTTAATTATATGACGTACTGCAGAATCTACAATCAAGGTCACATCAACGCCTTTTTCGGACAGGTCTTTTACTGTTAAGAAACCTTGATTCCAAGGTCTGGACTCAGTAGCAAATGCTCTAATCTTTTTTCCCTGTTTATGAGCCTCGATAATTACCGATAGAGCAGCAGAGCTGTTACAATGTGTCAGCAGAGCATCAGAAGTTTTAACTCTTTTTGCTCCATAAATTCCGATTGTTGTAATCGCCTTCAACGAGTTTTGAATAAATTTCTGTGCTTCATTGCTTACACTCTTTTTGAAATCGTTTACATTGTTTCCATTTGCTTCTTGTAGAGTCAAGCGTAAAGCATTTCTCAATGATATGGCGGTGGGTCTTGTCTTAACTAGAGTTTGTGTTCCCTCCTTTAAAAGCGTTTTTAGTTCATCTAGATTATTTCCATTATAACTGTCCGCCAGATTATTTATTGTTTCAGCAGTAAATCTTGCAATTTTTCCCGCCCCTCTAATACGCATGGTGTAAATTTCATTTGCAGCTTTAAGAAACCATTCCGGCAAATTTATCTCTTCCACCATTCTCTTTCGCATGGTTATGGATTTTAAAATCTTTTTGTTTATGTCGGAGATGATGTCACAAATTATAAAATATCTAAAAAATTTAAAAAAAGAGGAGGTGAAAAATATTTTTTTTAAATCACCTTCAACTCATATGATATATTCAGGGTTATTGTTTTATGAGCAATAATTGATAATCCCCCTCCAGTGAGATCGCCTGGTAAGAATCCCATTACATAAACCATCATTGATAGATTCTCACCGCCGTTGTTAAATGTATCATTAGTAACAGTGTATTTTAGAGGTATTGTAATATTATTGTCTCTTTTACCGCCTAGAGTTGAATTAACAACATTTGCAGATTTAAGCAGCTGTCTAACTGGGAATAACCTATTTAATATTCCAATTAGTGGGGATAATTTTGCTTCTATTGGTTTCCTGTACATTATAATACTGTAAAACATTGATCTTGGCATTATGTAGAGTTGTCTTCCAGAGCTATCGGTTATGTTAAGGTTTATTTTAAGAGTATCATTTACGTTATAAAAGGTTTCATTCTCTACTGTTTCAACATCAAAAGTAACACTTTGATTACCAAATTCTATCTTTGGAGATACGATTCCTATCGTGTAAGTAACTTCTACTTTCATCTCACCATTAAGTGTTTCTTCTGCTCCACACATAGATGCAGCGCCCATTCCTATGAACATGGCTACAATCATTATTGATGTTATTTTTATTTTATTCATGTATATCAATCTTAGGTTTTTATTTAATATCAAATCTATATTTGTTTTCTTTAATATAAATACCTTTCTATATTTTGCATCTTTAATATTAATTAAGCCCCATATGTGTACGATTTGTATGATTTTAATGAAAATATTTAAATATCAATCATATCATCCGCTCTCCCTTAATTGAGGTATAGCAATGAAAAAAGAAATGAAGTTTTATGGTAGTACAACTGTGGGTGAACGAGGACAGATAGTACTGCCAGCAAAATTACGTAAGGATTTTAAAATAAACAAGGGCGACAAGCTTTTAGTTATTGTAGATCCACATGGATCTCGCGTTACCTTAGTCAACCCAGATACCATGAGTAAATTTCTAGATACGGTGAGCGAAAATATCAACCAGATCAAATCCAAAATAAAGCAAAAGTGATCATTATGGTAGAAACTAGAAACGAAACAACCCAGATTACAAAACAGTTCAGATGCCCTAATTGCGGTAATATTACATCCTATGCTGGGCGACCTGGTGAAAGTATCATTGTCACTTGTCCATCCTGCGGCACAAAGGGAAGAGCGACCGTCCCTCAGATTGCCGCAGCAAATAATGATTCTGCCATTGAAATCTCCCATCTCAAGAAAGTTTTTGGGGATTTCGCCGCAGTGGATGATGTTTCATTTTCTGTAAAGAAAGGTGAAATATTTGGTTTGCTGGGACCGAATGGTGCTGGTAAATCCACCATAATCAGGATGCTGTGCACCCTAAGTAGACCCACCAAAGGTTCTGCAACAGTTGCTGGTTATGACATTGTAAAACAGGACGGCAAAGTGAGGGAGCACATAGGTCTCGTATCCGAGAAAATGATCATGTATGATCAACTAACTGCAAGAGAAAACCTCAAGCTGTTCGGGAAACTATATAATATTCCAAAAGACCTTCTTAATAAGAGAATAGGCGAATTGCTTAGTTTTGTACGCATGGAAAAATGGACAGATAATAGGATAGATACTTTTTCAACAGGAATGAAACAACGGATTAATGTCATCCGTGCGCTCGTCAATCAACCTAAAATTCTGTTTCTAGATGAACCAACTCTTGGTTTAGACCCGCAATCTACTGCAGAAATACGGGAGCTTATTAGAAGAATCAACGCTGAAAATGGAACCACCATAATTCTTACTACACACATCATGGTTGAAGCTGAGATACTTTGCAAAAGGATAGGAATTATTGATCACGGGAAAATCGTCGCTCTCGACACACCTGCAAATCTCAAAAAACTTGTGTCTGGGACAGAGACGTCAGCATTTGAAATCGAAATATCGAATCTCGAAGCTGGCATGATGTCGTCATTGCAATCTCTGGATTCCGTGAAATCACTTATTCAGGAAGATCCGACGCATCTGACAGTTCGCGCGAATGGTAACGATTCATTTGATGTTATAATTGATAACTTGCGAAAAAATGGTGCAAAAATACTGATGGTAAAGAATCTTGAGCCCACACTCGAAGATGTATTTCTTCATCTAACTGGGCGTGAGGCAAGAGAGAAAGTATCAGAAAATAGCAACAATAAGCACAGATTTGGACCTCATGGACGACGTAGAACCAAGAGGATAAGGTAGGTGAAATTATGAGTGCAAGAAATGTAGTACGTCATAGTTTATGGATCTGCTGGAAAGATTTACTGGAGTTTAGTAGGAGTAAATTGCGACTGATAATGTTAGTTCTGATGCCGCTGTTCATGATGGTCATGGTAGGCTTTATTTTTCCATCTGGAGATTCTATGATCAGCAATCAGCCGATTGCACTTGCAAACATGGATACGGGCTACAATAATACTTTTCTAGGCAACACATTTGTGGCGCAAATTAATGCAACAAATAACGAAACAGGTATGATGGACCTCAGTACCGCAAAAGATTTTGATGAAATAAAGAGTAAGATCCAAAATAGTGAAGTGAGCGGCGGGATCATCATACCGGAGAACTTCTCAACGAATATTAATTCTGGAATGCAGGGCTATATAACGATCGTCATCGATCAATCCAATCCCCAGATGTCCGTGATGATTCAAGCAGCGCTTTCGAAAACGATTGAGATGATGGGTGAACAGACGGCTATCCGCAATCTCAACATCACTTACCATGTTTCTTCAACTCAAGCAACCAGCATGGTGAAACCGTACAATGTTCGGCTTAAATCTGTACCGGAAGCGAAGGCTAACTACTTCCAGTTCGTTGCGCCCGGCATCATAGCGATGGTAGTCATGATGGCTCTGATGACTGGACTACCACATGCTATTTCCTATGAGAAAGATATTGGAACCTTAGATGGTATGCTTGCTGCGCCTATACACCGACTATCTATCATACTCGGAAAGGTTATGGCCCAGACTATTCGAGGCATGCTTCAAGGACTTATCATACTTCTTCTTGCCGTGCTTCTCTTTGGTGTTGTAATTCAGGGAAGTATCCTATTGGTGATTGCTCTTATCATTCTAACTGTCTTTAGCTTTGTTGGTCTTGGTATCTTAATTACATCGTTTACTGATAAAGAAGAAACCGCAACCATGGTGATGATGACACTGATGTTCCCGATGATGTTTCTTTCCGGCGTGTTCTTCCCATTGCAACAGATGCCTGGATACATGCAGACTTTTGCGCATTTCCTTCCGTTGACCTATGCAACGACAGCATTAAGAAAGGTGATGGTTTTGGGTGCCGATGTACCTGCGGTAGCAACAGAGATAACTATACTAGTTGGATTTGGTATCATTCTTCTGATGATTGCGGTACCGATGTTTAAGAGAGCAATGAGCCGGTAGGCAAAATCTCCTCCTGTTTTTGTCTATTTTATAAAATATAGGAAAACTAATTAAACAAGCGCATACTTGCCGGAAAGGCATAAGTGTTCGTTTTATCTATTGTATGGAGCATATTTGAAATGGAAAAAAATTCAGCAATTATCAGAAATGGAACGGAAAAAGATCTAGGCGACTTCTTCGAGTTGTACTGGATTTCATCAATTGAACACATGGGTTACAATGAGCGACTTGATGCATTAAAACCAAAAGAGAAATGCAAAGAGTACATTGTAAATCGTCAGAGAGAATTTTTGAAAAGCAAGGATGAGTTTTTCTTTGTTGCTGAAGATAAAGATAAGATAATCGGCATGATAACTGGCCATACAGCAAAAAGAGACGAAGCGGAAGTATATGTTGTAGAAAAAGTGGGCTATATTGACGAATTGTGTGTGTCGCCTGAATACAGAAAAAGTGGCATCGGCAAAAAATTAATGGAAAAACTATTGGAAGAATTATTTGGTAACGGTGCTGAATTTGTAGGTTTAGGTGCCGCCCATAAGAATGTGGCAATCAACTTTTATAAATCATGTGGTTTCACTCCAGAAAGCGTTTGGATGGTTAGAGAAAAGGGTCACAAAGAAACCAAATCTGACGATTCAAAATCATAAAAACCAAAAGTGCTCCACAAACTCCGCTCTTTTGTGTGCTTCTTTATAGTTTATTGAATGCCCTACCATTAACGCTAGTTCGTGATGCTCGTGAGTCAATATTCTCCTTCTTCTCCTTGGATCATTATAGACGTTGGCTCTCATCCAAATTTCGTTTTCCGGAATCTTGTGTCTAAGGTGCACAGGTAGTTCATTTTGAGGTACCCAGCCGTGGAGAGCAATATAATCACCCATAATCTTCCTGCTTTTTGATAAAACCTTGAAGTGTATCCACGGCTCATGCGTCCAAACTGATTTTACTCTTTTATTGTAATTTCCATCTTTTGTAAGACCATATCTGCAGTAAGGGCATACAACAGTATTCACATGGGGTTTTGGTTTACCACAACGTTTACAGAATTTTTGTTTTTCTTTGAAATCCATGACTATTTTTGGTTCCGGATAGGTAACTACTGTTTTAGCTCCTTTAATGAGCGAATCTTGAGCATCAAAAAGATTGTGATTAGTTGATTTGCCTTCCTTATTGTTTTCGCACCTTTGTTCTTTTCCATCCAAAACTAAAGCACTTTTTTTCGTCCCTATCCCACTCCAAAATTGATATCAATTATCTAATATATAATTATATATTATTGTTTTGCAAGATCATACTCGACTTTGTATTCGCCGGGATCGCCCTCAGTTATTTTGAAGTTTTTCTCACGGCAGAGCGTAATCATCGGGACATTATCTTTTAATACGACGCCGTAGAGTTTTTTCACTTTCTTATCTTTCGCTATTTCGATAGTATAGTCAATGAATTCTGAACCAAGTCCCAATCGTTGCCATTTATCAGTTACAACCAATGCATATTCTGCCTCATCAGTGCTTCCAGGTTTCAGTATCACTCTAGTTACACCTAAGAATCGACGTTTATCTTTTTCTTTTACTTCGGCAACAATTGCGATTTCTCGGTCGTAGTCTATGTTGCAATATCTCGTTCTCATCTCGTGCGGCGTATCTTTTAAAATTCTGAAAAATCTGAATCGAACGGTTTCTTGTGAAAATGTTTGGAACATGTCAAGCCACAGTAGTTCATCCTCTGGTTTTATGGGTCTGAACAGTACTTCAGTTCCATCTTTCAGTTTTACCGTTTTTACGTATTTAGTTGGGTAAGGCATTATGATTAGATGTGGTTTGTCTTTCCAGTTTTTATCAAGAATAATTCTTGCATCAACAGCAATAAGTTCGTCACCAGATGCAATGAGCGGGTTGATGTCTATCTCTTTGATTTCAGGATAATCTATAATCAACTGCGAAAAATTAACCAGGGTCTCTTCAACTTTTGTCATATTGACTGGCGGGAGACCTCTGAATCCTTTCAAAAGTTCGTATGCCCTTGTTTTTTCAATGATTCTTTGGGCAAGCACTTGGTTTAGTGGCGGAAATCCGATCGCTCTATCTTTGAAAAGCTCGGTGTAGATACCACCCAGGCCAAAAAGAATAGCAGAACCAAAGACAGGGTCCTTTTTGGAACCCATTATTAGCTCGTAACCGTGGGTCTTAATCATCTTCTGAATTGTCACGCCCAATATTTTTGCATCAGGTACTTTTTCTTTTGCCCTTTTTATCATTTCTTTGAATGTTTTTTTCACGTCCTCTTTGCATCGTAGATCAAGGACAACGCCACCGACATCACTTTTGTGGGTTATTTGTGGAGAATGTATTTTCATGACCACAGGATATCCTATTTTCTCCGCAAGTTGCGCTGCTTTGTCTTCAGTTTCTGCAACATGTGGTTTCGTAGTTTTAATTCCGTATAGTTCAAGAAATGTTTTTGATTCCATCTCGTTAAGAAGATCTCTTTTTTCTTTTTCTGTGGCATCCAATATTTTTTTGATAGTTTCTTTATGGGCTGGAGTTTTTATATTCAACTCTTCAGGCGTTTCATAGAGTTGCTCTAGGTGTCGCTGATAGTGGTAAAGATACATGTAAGATTCTACAGCCGCATCCGGCGTGTCATATGTTGGAATATTATTTGTGTTGAGAATTTGCCTTGCATGTATTACACTTGCCTCACCCATAAAAGAAGTAATGATAGGTTTTGTTGTTTTTCTAGAAATATCGATGAGTCTTTCAGCAAGTTTGTCTGGATTGGCTACCACTTGCGGAACACAAAGAATCAACAACCCATCGATGTTTTTATCTTCAAGACATATCTCTATTGCCTTTTGATAACGCTCTTCATCACCATCTCCAATAATATCAACAGGGTTTCCATGGCTCCAAGTGGGAGGAAGCACCTTGTTGAGTTTTTCCATTGTTTCGTCAGAAAGTTTTGCTAGGGCCCCGCCCTTTTCAATTACTGAATCGGTTGCAAGAACTCCCGGCCCACCGGCATTAGTAATAATTGCGATGTTACGTCCTGGTGGGCGTGGTTGTTTAGCAAGAATTGATGAGCAATTAAACAAATCTTCAATATTGTTTACTCTGACTATTCCTGCTCTTCGAAATGCAGCTTCATATATTGCATCTTCACCAGCCATTGCACCGGTGTGTGATGATGCAGCCTTTGCTCCCTCTTTGAATCTACCAGACTTAATAACAATAATGGGCTTTGCTCGCGCAAAACTTTTCGTTGCGCTCATGAATTTTTTTGCATCAGTAATGAATTCAACGTAAAGAACGATACTTCTTGTGTGAATATCCATTCCAAAGTAATCAATTAAGTCTCCGTAGTCAACATCAAGCATCGATCCAACGGAAACAAATGAACTAAAACCCACTTTTGATGCCTGTGCCCAATCAAGAATTGCTCCGCAGACTGCACCACTCTGAGAGAAAAGTGCTATATTTCCACGTTCAGGCATTGATCCTATAAATGTTGCATTTAAATTTAGATAAGGAACAACGAAGCCGACACAGTTTGGACCGACGATTCTCAAACCATATTTTTCTTTAATGTCTATAAGTTTTTTTTCTAAGGCTATGCCCTCAGCCCCTATTTCTTTAAATCCTGCTGAAATGATCAAAATTCCTTTGATGCCTTTTTTTCCGCATTGTTCAACAACATCAAGGACTGTTTGGGCTGGAGTTGAGATAATTGCAAGGTCGACAACCTTGGGCAAATCTGTAACTGACGGATAAGCCTGTACTCCTTGGATGCTATCGTGTTTTGGATTCACCGGATACACAACGCCTTCGTATCCCGATCCAATAAGGTTTCGAAAGACTCGATATCCAGCAGATCCAACGGTATTGGATGCTCCAATCACGGCGATACTTTTCGGTTTAAATATGTAATCAAGATTCTCAACACCCATTGGTGTTTCCCTCCTTTAAAATATGGCAGTGACTCCATAACAGTGAATAACTAATAAGTTTATCGTCGAAGGATATTTCTTTTATAATTTCCAATATGGTCGAAGTATAATTTTCAATTCAGAAACTAACTTTTCTACTTCCCCAATTTTTGTGTCCGGAATGTCCTTTTCTTTTATGTAATCCTCTCTACTAACAAGACCACACATTATATTGTAATAAGATTGTACGCTCCCAGAACTATTATATCCTCCACCAAGAAGAACGAGTAACTTATTACAGATAGATGAAGACAATGCCATCATTTTTTTTGCAAGTTGATAATAGATCGGATAAGTTAGGTTTAAATCTGCCAATGGATCAGTATGATGCGTATCTACCCCAGATTGATAGATTATTATTTCTGGAGCAAATTGTTTTGTCAATTTAGGTACAATTTCATCGAAAGCTTTCAAAAAACTTGTGTTTCCAGTGCCAGGTGGTAATGGAAGATTGACTGTAAATCCTTCTCCGGCACCGTCACCTATTTTTTCCATACTTCCGGTCCCAGGATATAATGTTCGTCCATCTTGATGAAATGAAACTTTAAGCACCGTCGGATCGTGATAGTAAATTTCCTGCGTTCCATTTGAATGATGTACATCTAGATCAACAACTAGAAACTTTTTCAATTTATGTTTTTCACGTAGATACTCGATGACTACAGCAATGTCATTAAAAAAACAAAAACCAGACGAGAATTCTCTACTTGCATGATGAAATCCTGCAAGCGGATTAACCATACACTGATATCCTTCAAATAGTTTTTCTCCTGCAAGGATCGTACCTCCTGTTGCCAGACTCGCGTATTCATAGATGCCCATTGGTGCCGGTGTATCAAGTGAGAGCATACCTCCGGTGTGGCTTAATTCTTTTATTCTATATACATAACTCTTGCTATGTACTCTAAGCAGATCTGTCTCGGTTGCTTTCTTTGGCGTAAACACTTCTACTTTGTCCAGTATGCTTTTTTCTTTTAGCAGAGCCATTGTTTTACCTGGCTTGTCTCCCACTAAAGGATGATCTACACCGAGATCGTATTTATTGTAATCTTCATGATAGACAATTCCGATTTTCATTTACTTCACCTGTAATTGATAGGCCAATAACCTTATCTCATAATCCTATTTAACCTTAGTTTTTCTTTTTATTTCTTCAATTTTATGTTATTTCCAATAATTTATGGAATTTTTTGGTTTTATACCATCTAATGTAGGTAAATTACCAATAGTCTTAAATATGACTTCATATATTATATATTAGTATGGTACGATATTGCTTGTCACGGTTCGCATTTCCCGTGTTAAGTAAGTCGATTGTGCATGGGTGATTTATATGAATGGAAAAAAAACAAGAAATAAAATGATGAAAATAGCTGCCGTTCTAGGTATTGTTATAATGGGAGTTGTTGGTATATCTGGCTGCTTAGGTGGACAAAAGAACACAATAAAAGTATCAGGTGCTTTTTCCCTATATCCAATGATGGTTATATGGGTTGAAGAGTATCAAAAACTTCATCCAGATATAAAAATCGAAGTCTCTTCCGGTGGTGCAGGTAAAGGTATGAATGATGCTATTACAGGCACTGTTAATATAGGTATGGTTTCAAGAGATATTGCCCCTGGTGAGGCAAGTCAAGGTGTAGTTTGGGTCTCTGTTGTAGAGGATGCTGTACTTGCAACTATTAATACTGAAAATCCTGTAATTGAAAATATTTTAAGAAATGGTCTAACACAACAACAATTACGAGAGATATTTATTAATGGAACAATAACAACATGGGGTCAATTGGTAAACTCTACTAATACTGATCCAATTCGTGTTTATACTAGATCTGATCCTTGCGGCGCTGCAGAAACCTGGGCAAAATATTTGGGAAATTACACACAGGATGATTTTACTACAAAAGCAAGCAAAGTAAAAGATGATCCGGGTGTAGCTGGAGCCGTTAAAGGAGATAGATTTGGTATTGGATATAACAATCTTAACTATGTATATTCTTCGGATACGAAAGAACCATATGAAGGAATAAAACCGGTTCCTCTTGATTTGAATGAAAATGGTACAATTGATCCAGAGGAAAATTTTTATACAACTAGAGACGACATTGTTAATGCAGAGATAAACAATGCACTACCATCTCCACCATCAAGGTATATTTATCTAGTCACAAAAAACGAGTTCACTGGGGATACAAAGGAATTTGTTAGATGGATTTTAACAGATGGACAGCAATATGTTTTTAATGGTGGTTATGGCACATTAACAAATGAAACAATCGCTAAACAATTACAACTTCTTGGTTAGTGAAAGAATGGAATAAAGCTACCATGAGTATTAATAAATCGTATAAGTCAATTGATACAAAACTGCTTGTAGTCGTCATATTAGTTTTTCTGTTATTTTTACTATTTTTATTAATATCTAAAAACACATTTATTTCTCTACTATTTTTATTAATATTTACGTTTCTATTACTATACAAATTAATTGTAAACAATAGAAAACTCCGCGATTTTATTGGCACAAAATTAATGCTAACAATTACGATATTTGTATCTTTACTATTTTTTTTAATATTTTTTACTTTATTATCGGGCTCTTTTTTAATACTTGGAGATCAACCTATTGCTGAATTACTATTCTCTTCAACTTGGAAACCTAATTCGGGTGAATTTGGTCTTTTTGGTGTTATTATAGGAACTATAATTGTAACTAGTATTGCTATGGTTATTGCGATACCAATTTCTTTACTAACTGCAGTTTATATCTCTGAATACGCTCCAAAAAAAATTAGACAGATGATAAGACCTTTTATTGATGTACTTGCTGGTGTGCCTTCCGTGGTTTATGGACTTTGTGCTTTTATTGTATTCGTTCCATTAATAAGGGACGTTATTGCACCGTTTTTTGGGGAAGTAAATAGTTCTGGATTCTGTTTATTTACTGCATCATTGATTTTATCAATAATGGTTTTTCCTATAATAATTTCATTATGTATTGAAGCATTTAGTGCTATTCCTACTGAATTAAAAGAAGCATCACTTTCTCTCGGGGCAACAAAATGGGAAACAGTAAAAAAAGTTATTTTTCGCGCCTCAGGTCCTGGAGTTATTTCTGCTATATTCCTAGGTTTTGGTAGAGCATTTGGAGAGACAATAGCTGTGAGTATGGTTGTTGGTAACCAAGAAATAATTCCTTCATCATTATTTCTTCAGGGACAGACACTTGCTTCAGTTATAGCTCAAAACTATTTAGAAGTGATGTCAATACCTAAATTAGCATCGGTACTAATTTTTGTGGGTTTGATTCTTTTTGCTGTTGTGATAATATTCAATTTATTAGGTTTTATCATTCTTAGAAGAGCAAAGAGGAGGTGGAACTATTGAACAAGCGTAATCTAGAGGAAAAAATCTTTATGATATTAATGATTACTTCAGTTCTAGTTGTAGTTGGCAGTTTAATACTTATTGTCGGAGTAATTATTTTCAATGGTGCTTCATCGCTTTCCATAGAAATGCTTACACAGTCGTCCGGTAATAGATTTTATCTTGGTGAGGGTGGTGGTGGAATATTAAACGCAATAATAGGTTCTTTGCTTCTTGCTCTACCTGCTACAGCATTTGCATTTTTAATTGGTCTTTTTATAGCTATATATCTTCAAAGAGATTTTTCGCATCCTGGCATTTCTAATTTTATTCGTTTATTTCTTGATATTCTTTGGGGAATTCCGTCTATTGTGTATGGTATATTTTGTATGACTATTATGATTGCTATTGGTATGGGGGGATCTCTTCTTTTTGGAATAATTGCATTGACTTTATTAGAAATTCCAATAATTACTCGAAGTATTGATGAGTCAATAAAGATGGTTCCACGTGGTTTAAAAGAAAGTGCGTATTCACTTGGATCTACAAAATTTGAGACGGCCATCAAAGTTGTCCGCAAACAAGCAATGCCAGGTATTATCGCCGGTGTTTTATTAGGATTTGGAAGAGGTATCGGTGATGCCGCCTCGATTTTGCTTACTGTTGGTGACTCCGTTGGAATTAATTATATTCCTACTTCAGTATTTGATAAAACAGCAACTTTACCCATGATGATTCTTAATCTTCTTGGTTCGCCAGATCAAAATGTCCAAAAAAAGGCCTATGCCGTAGCTTTTATTTTACTAATTATCGTTCTATTAATTAGTATAGTTTCTAGAAGTTTAATAAAAAAATCAACAAAATATATAATAAAATAATATGATGAGGAATAAAGCATGAGTAAAATTTCAAATAACCAGATAGAAACCAAAGAGCTAAATGTTCACTATCATGGGCAACATATACTTAGAGGCGTGGATATCAAAATACCTGCAAAAAAACTTACTGCCATCATTGGCCCTTCCGGCTGCGGAAAGACGACGTTGTTAAAATCATTTAATCGATTGCTTGAGATACAAGATGAAGTCAAAATTTCTGGTCAAATTCTAGTTGACGGTATCAATATTCTTGACGCTGGTTTAAATGTGCCAGACATTCGAAAGAAAATGGGCCTTCTTTCACAAAAACCATACCCATTACCAATGTCCATTTACGAGAACGTTGCCTATGGATTACGAATTCATAGTAAAAAAAATACAAAAGAGCTTGAGGTGATAGTTCATCATTGCTTACAGGAAGCCGGCCTTTGGAATGAAGTAAAGGATAGACTTCATGACCCTGCATCAAGACTTTCAGTTGGGCAACAGCAACGACTATGTTTAGCCAGAGCTATTGCAGTAGAACCAGAAGTATTACTATGTGATGAGCCAACCTCTGCCCTGGATCCAATTGCAGCACAACAGATTGAAAAACTTCTATTAAAGTTAAAAGAGAACTATACTGTTGTGCTTGTTACTCACACACTACGTCAAGCGAAAAGACTTGCAGATTATGTCGTTTTCCTTTACTTTGGTAAGGTTATTGAACAAGGGCCAGCAGACGAGTTTTTTAACAATCCTAAAAATCCAGAAACGGTGGCGTATCTCAAGGGAGATATAAGTTAAAAAAATTGAGGTTACAGCAAAACTGAGGTGATATAAATTATAGTTTATTTACCAAATCATATTGGTATTGTAACAAAATATTTGAACTTGGAGTATATTACCGTTGCCCAGTGATAGTCCATGAAAATAGAGCTTGATGATGTCAAATGCGTTAAGGAAACGGCAATTACAATTCGTGGATCAAGAAGAAGAATAACGGTACCCTCTGAAGTTGTCGAGATTCTCAATCTGAAAAATGGTGACAAGTTGCGATGGGTTGTTTTAAAAGATGGAACCATAGATATTAAAAAGGTAAAAAAATAAATATTTTTGGTTTTTTTCTTCCTATTTTTTTATAGTGGTAGTTTTGTGTTAAATTTAGTAGATTTTAAATAAGGAAACCAGATAAATGGATTGCAAAACCATCAAGTAAATTACAAAAATATATATAGTAGTTAACACGTGTTAATTTATAAGTGGTATATAATGAGCATAATAGATTTGACTTCTATGGGGGAGTCTCAGTCTGAACTGAGAAGAGAAATCAATGAACGCCTATCTAAACTGCGGGATGAAATCTCGGATTACTGTTTTCAATGTGCCAAATGTACATCAGGATGTGAGGCACACAAACTTCTCGAATTAGAGCCTCACAAGGTAGTTGCTCTCCTCAAGAGAGGATTGATTGATGAACTTGTAAATTCGGATGTTATTTGGACATGCATGAGCTGCTTTAAATGCAAGGAGAGATGTCCTCAACGCGTGGCTCCTGTTGATATTCTGTTTTCATTGAAAAATTTGGCAGTTTTAAGTGGTAAAGAAATACCTGGAAAATATACAGCAATGTTGCAATCTGTTTTATCAATTGGCCTTATTCAAGATGTGCAGAGTGTAACAACTCATGATGGTAAAACAAAGAAGAGGGAGGATCTGGGTTTACCTGCAATTTCTAAACCAACTGACACTGCTAAGTTTCAAATGGTTTTATCAAAAATTGCTATGGAGAAAGTATAGAGGTGGATGCTGACGAAAAAATACGCGCTTTATCCCGGATGTGTAATGCCAACGGAACAATATGCCTACGAGCTTTCCTTAAGAGAAATTTTGCCGCTTTTGGATGTTGAACTGGTTGACATTGAGGGTTTTTCATGCTGTGGCGAACCGATGAAGAGTGTAAATCAATTGATGACACTCTATCTGTCGGCACGAAATCTTGCAATTGGTGAGAAACACAAATTAGATCTGTTCGCCCCATGTGCAATGTGCCATCTTGCACTTTCAGAATGTAAATATGTACTTGACAATAATTCTGAGATGAAGAAGCGTGTCAATGAAATGCTCGCCTCTGAAGATTTAAACTACCACGGTGATAAGGGGATTGTTCATACTGTTGATTTGTTGCACGATCATATTGGTATTGAGGCAATTAAACAGCATGTGAAAAAACCGTTGAAAGGTTTGAAAATTGCAACGCATTATGGCTGTCATTTAATTCGACCAAGTGAAATTGGCAGGCCAGTTCATTCTGAAAATCCGCAGAAGATGGAAGAAATTCTTAAGGTATTGGGAGCCGAAACTGTTCCTTATGCACAAAAATTGGATTGTTGTGGCGCGTCCTTGCTTGCGAATCTGCCTGAGTCTGCGTTGACAAAAACAGGGCAGAAATTAAAGGCAATTCAGGAGCAGGGTTTTGTTGCATTAGTTGATGTGTGTCCATGGTGTCATAAAATGTTTGACTCAAAACAGGTGAAGGCTGGTGAAACCGTTGTAGCTAAACTCGACGTTCCTGTATTGTATCTTACACAGTTGATTGGTCTTGCCTTTGGCTTGAAGCGTGATAAGCTAGGTTTAGAGTTGAATCTCAGTCCAGTTGGTAAACTAGAATTTGGATAAAAGTGAGGTTACATGCGTCGAATTGGCGTATTCGTCTGCCATTGCGGTATCAACATTGCTCATACTGTTGATGTTGAAGAGTTAACAAAATATGCAAGTAATCTTGATGGTGTGGTTGTTAGTAAGAGCTACAAGTACATGTGTTCTGATGTTGGTGCCACGTTGATCAAGGATTCCATTAAGGAGTTTAATCTTGATTGCGTTGTTGTTGCTTCATGTTCACCAAGAATGCATGAACATACTTTTAGAGAGGTTGTCAGCGATGGAGGTGTAAATCCCTATTGTTTGGAGATAGCTAATATCCGCGAACAATGTTCATGGGCTCATAGCGATAAAGAGAAAGCAACAGAAAAAGCAAAGTTTTTGATAAGAAGTGCTGTGGCAAAGGCGCAACTGTTAGAACCATTGAAAACGTCAAACATTCCAGTGACACCCGAGGCATTGGTGATAGGCGCGGGTATTGCTGGCATACAGGCCTCTTTAGATCTGGCGAACAATGGATTTAAGGTGTATTTGGTGGAAAAAGAACCAAGTATCGGCGGAAGGATGTCGCAGCTTGATAAGACATTCCCAACACTGGACTGTTCTTCATGCATTCTTACTCCTAAGATGATGGAAGTTGCGAATCATCAGAATATCGAACTATTTACTTATTCTGAATTGGCTGGCATCGAAGGTAGTATCGGGAATTATAAAGTGAAAATCAAAAAGAAACCGCGCTATGTTGATGTTAAGAAATGTACTGGTTGCGGGGATTGCGCCACGGCATGCAGATTGAAAGATAGAGTTACAAATGAGTTTGACATGGGCATGGGCAAGCGAGGTGCTGTCTACATGCCGTTTCCGCAAGCTGTACCTTTGAAGTATACAATCGATTCTAAACATTGTTTGTTCTTAACGCGAGGAAAATGCGGTGAAAATCCTGCATGTAGAGAAGCGTGCGCCCAAGGTGCAATTAACTTTGATCAGAAGGAAGAAATCATTGAGAAAAAAGTCGGTGCAATTATCGTTACTACAGGTTACGATCTTTTAGATCCGTCAAGTCTATATGAATATGGATATGCCGCTCCAGATGTTATTACAACTCTTGAGCTTGAGCGATTGATTAGTTCTTCAGGGCTTACAAAAGGAGAGATATTGCGTCCATCTGACAAGCAGAAGCCAAAGAGCGTTACTTTCATTTTATGCGTTGGCTCACGTGATGAGACGCAGTGCACTTGGTGCTGCCGCATTGGTTGCATGAGTGCATTGAAACAGGTTTATCTATTGAGAGAAAAACTGGGTGAAGAGCTTGAGATCAATGTGTGTTATACTGATGTTCGTTCCTATGGAAAAGGATATGAAGAGTTCTATAGAAAAGTCAGGGGATTAAAAACCAACATGTTTCGTGGACGACCGTCCGAAGTACGGGATATGGGTACACAACAGAAAATCGATATTTTCGATACGACGACAAATAAGTTATTTGAGATTACAACCGATCTTGTTGTACTAGTTCCTGCATTGGTGCCAAGATCGAATGCTGTGGATTTTGCTCGACTTCTTCATTTGACACTAAGTGGCGACGGATTCTTTTTGGAGGCTCATCCAAAGTTGCGACCGATGGATACATTTGTGAACGGAATTTTTATCGCAGGTTGTTGCCAGGGTCCCAAAGATATTCAAGATACTGTTTCGCAGGCGAGTGGGGCTGCTTCTCGTGCGGCTACGATTCTTGCAAAAAAGGAATTAGAGATCGATCCTTTGATTGCTGCTGTTGATGAAGAGTTATGTACTGGGTGCGGTGTCTGTGTCGAAATATGTCCCTATGAAGCACGTATTTTGAATGAAAAATCAAAAATTGCTGAGGTTAATGAGGCATTGTGTGTAGGATGTGGTGCGTGTATTGCCTCGTGTCCGAGCAACGCATCGATTCATAAAAATTTTACAAAAAAACAGATTATCAACATGGTTGACGATATTATTTGAGATTTAGATTATGACGAATAAGGGAGGTACTTCGATTACTAATGCAAAACACGGTTCAGTGCTGGTTATAGGTGGCGGTATTGCAGGTATCCAATCATCGCTCGATCTTGCCGATGCTGGATTTAAGGTGTACATTGTCGACCGCGGGCTTTCAATCGGCGGAACGATGACGCAACTAGACAAGACTTTTCCGACAAACGACTGTGCCATGTGCATTCTTGCTCCTAAACTAGTTTACACTGGCCGACATGAAAATATCAGAATCATTACTAATGCTGAAGTTACTGGTATTGCTGGAGAGGTCGGAGATTTTCATGTTACGGTTACGAAGCATCCTAGATTTGTCGATCTTGAGAAATGTAACGGATGCGGTGATTGTGTTGAGCGCTGCCCGGTTAAAATGGCATCTGATTTTGACGAAGGACTTGCTTTTCATAAGGCTATTTACCAACCATTTCCGCAAGCCATTCCAAATGTTTTTGCAATTGCTAAAAACGAAGATGTATCGCCATGTAAACTTGCATGTCCAGCAGGTTTGAATGCGCAGGGCTTTATCGCGTTGGCATCTCAAGAAAAATTTGCAGAAGCTTACGAACTTGTACGAGACACCATTCCTCTGCCAGGATCGCTTGGTAGAATTTGTTATCATTCTTGTGAGGGTGAGTGCAATCGTAAAGATATCGAAGAACCAGTTTCCATTTGCAAGATCAGACGATTTATCGCAGATTATATCTATGAACACCCGGAGGAGCTAGCTGACTATCGTAAAAAGCGTGAGGAGAAAATTAAGGCTAAAAATGTCGTCGAAGTAGATTTAAAACGTGGTAAAGAACAAAATATCGCGATTATTGGTGCTGGTCCAGCTGGACTTACAGCAGCATATGATCTTGCACGGTTAGGTTATAAGCCGACTATTTTCGAAGGGGAAAAATACAACGGCGGTATGCTTCGCTACGGTGTTCCAGATTATAGACTTCCTAGAGAATATTTACGTAAAGAGATAGATTTGTTATGTGCGGATGGTAATATAGAAATAAAAAACAATCAGAAATTAGGAAAAGATTTTAATTTGAAAGATCTGAAAAGTCAAGGATTTAAAGCATTTTTTGTTGCCATTGGTGCGCATAAGAGCCGTGCATCCGGTGTAGAATGTTGCCAAGGTTTAGATTCTCATATTTTGCAGGGCGTTGAATATCTAGAACAGCTCAACAGAGAAATGATTGCTCCAGATTATTTTAAAGGTAAAAAAATCGTAGTTGTTGGTGGTGGAAATGTTGCCATGGATTCCGCTCGTACTGCAAGACGACTTGGCGGCGAAATAACAGTTGTTTACAGACGATCTTTGAAGGAGATGCCAGCCAATAGAGAGGAGATTGAACAGGCGCAGGATGAAGGTATCAAGTTTAACTTTTTGACTAATCCGACAAAGCTGCATAAGAATGAAAAAGACACATGTTTGCAGTGTGCAAAGATGGAACTTGGGGAACCAGATGCATCCGGTCGTAGAAAACCAATTGCGATTAAAGGTTCTGAGTTTGACATTGAATGTGATTATGTTATTTTTTCGATTGGACAGGAAGTTGATGCCGCGCCTTTGGAGCAAAATGATATTAAATTAACTAAATCAGGGTTAATCGATGTAGATCCAGTGACACTTCAAACGTCTTTGGAAGGAGTCTTTTCCGGTGGCGATGCAGTTATGGGACCAGCATCAGCAGTAGAAGCGATTGCTGCCGGTCACGAAGCTGCAATTTCTATTGATCGATATTTGAATAATGAAGATTTGAAAGCAGGCAGAGAAAAGAAGGAAAAAAATAAAGCAGAAATACCAAAAGAAGCACTACGTTTTGCACTATCGCGCGAATGTCCCCCATTGCTTTCTCCAGAAGAACGAATCAAATCATTTGTTGAGGTTGATCAAGGATTTAACAAAGATCAGATGGTCCGCGAAGCGCAACGATGTCTGAACTGCGCCGGATGTTGCGAATGTCTGCAGTGCGTGTTGTACTGCGGACGCAATGCCGTTGATCATCAAATGAAGGAATCAACAGAAACAATCGATGTGGGTGCAGTTATTGTGTCTCCGGGTTTTGCTGAGTACGCACCACCAAGAGCAGATAGTTATGGATACCATGTATATCCCAATGTTTTGACTAGTATTGAATTTGAAAGGATGCTTTCTGCATCTGGACCTTATAAAGGACACATCCAACGCATTTCTGATGGAAAAGCACCGAAGAAAATTGCGTGGTTGCAGTGTGTCGGTTCTCGTGATGAAAGTTGCGATAAAAAGTATTGCTCGTCAGTTTGTTGCATGTATGCTACAAAAGAAGCAGTGATTGCCAAAGAACATGAACCTGGTGTTGAGACCCACGTTTATTTTATGGACATGCGTTCGTTTGGCAAAGATTTTGATAAGTATTTCGAGCGAGCAAAGGACGAATATGGTGTGGTTTATCGTCGATGTCGTATCCCTCGTGTGGAGCAGGATCGTGATACGAAAAATCTCGTTGTCCGCTACGTCGATGATGATGGAAAGTTGAAGGATGAAAATTACGATATGGTTGTTTTGTCTGTCGGGTTGCAACCATGTAAAGCTTTAGGTGATTTAGGTAAGGTTCTAAACGTAAATCTTAATGAATACGGCTTTGTTGAAACCGATCCTTTTTCTCCAATTCTTACTTCGCGAGAGGGCATCTATGCATCTGGTACGGTTACGGAACCAAAGGATATACCCGAGAGCGTGACGCAAGCATCTGCCGCTGCGGCTGAGGCAGCTAAAGCTATTGCTGAAATGCGTGGTACTGAGATCGTTGAAAAAGTGTATCCTGAAGAGCGTGATGTTAAACAAGAGTTCCCGCGTGTCGGCGTCTTCGTCTGTCATTGCGGCATTAACATCGCCGGTGTTGTTGATGTTAAAAAAGTAGTTGAATACGCAAAAACACTTCCGAATGTTGTGTATGCTGATGACAGTATCTTTACATGTTCGCAAGATTCTCAAGAAAAAATAAAGGAAAAAATCAAAGAGTTTAATTTGAATCGTGTGGTGATTGCATCGTGTACACCACGTACCCATGAACCATTGTTCCAAGATACATTACGCCAGGCGGGTTTAAATCCCCACTTGTTTGAAATGGCGAATCTTCGTGATCAGAATTCATGGGTGCATAGGGCTGATCCAAAGAGTGCAAATGATAAAGCAATCGATGCAGTGAGAATGGCGGTGTCAAAAGCATCTGATTTGTATTCGGTTCAGCATCTGCAGATTCCGGTTATTCATAGTGCCTTGGTTATCGGCGGCGGAATTGCAGGTATGCAATCTGCGCTTTCCATTGCAGATCAAGGATATGATGTATTTCTCGTTGAAAAGGAACCAGAGCTCGGCGGCCATCTAAAAGATATTTATCTTGGAATTGCTGGAGAAAAACCGCAGGAATTGTTGAAAGCTACAATTGAACAGATCCAAAATCATCCAAAAATCAAGGTGTTCAAGAGTACAACGGTCGATACTGTTTCAGGCTATGTTGGTAATTTTAAAACCAAGTTGAAATCAAAGGATAAGAACGTACCTGCAGAAATAGAACACGGTGTTGTTGTAGTCGCTTCCGGTGGATTGCCATACAAACCAAAAGAATACCATTATTCGAAAAATGAAGATATTATTACGCAGGTCGAGTTCGAAAAAGATCTATTCGAGGATAAGCCGTATCTCAAGAAGCTCAAAGAGGTCGTCATGATCCAGTGCGTGGGATCAAGAAATGATGACCGTCCCTATTGTAGCCGGATTTGCTGTTCACAGGCTTTGAAGAATGCATTGAAACTAAAGGAAATTAATCCAGACGCTGCCGTGTATGTTCTGTACCGCGATATACGGACGTACGGTTTCCGAGAAGACATACTCTATCAAAAAGCACGCAAAAAAGGAATACTCTTTGTAAGATACGATGATGAAAAAGAGCCAGACGTTAAAATTGATAACGGCAAGATAAATGTGAAAACGATTGAACAAATACTTGGCAGAGAACTTCATCTCCATCCAGATAAACTGGTTTTGAGCACAGGCATTATTCCACAGGACAACATCGTGTTGGCACAGCAGTTGAAAGTTCCTTTGAATGAGGATAAATTTTATTCTGAGGCGCATGTGAAGCTGCGTCCAATTGATTTCTCAGCCGACGGCATATTCTTGTGTGGTCTTGCGCACTCACCACGCTTTATTGAAGAGTCTATACTACAAGCAAAGGCGACTGGTGCACGAGCGGCAACTATTCTTTCAAAAGAATATTTAGAAACTAAGGGAAATATTGCCCGCATTATATCGAGCAAATGTGCAGGTTGCAAACTGTGTATTGAAATATGTCCATATGATGCGATAACCTTTGATGAAGAAAAGAAAATTGTTGTTGTAAATGAAATCCTATGTCAGGGTTGTGGTGCGTGTTCTGCACTGTGTCCAAGTGGTGTTTCACAGCAGAATACGTTTACGAAACGACAGATTCTGTCGATGGTTGATGCTTGTTTGGAGTGAGATGAATGGCAGAAGAAGTAAAAGAACATAAGGAACATAAAAAAGAAAAATTTGAACCAAAGATAGTAGGTTTTCTCTGTAACTGGTGTAGTTACGCGGGTGCAGATTTAGCCGGCACGAGTAGAATCCAGTATCCGGCCAATGTCCGTATTATCAGAGTTATGTGCTCAGGATCTGTTGATTCCGTGTACATTCTACGTGCATTGCTTGATGGTGCCGATGGTGTTTTTGTCGGTGGTTGTCATCCAGGTGATTGTCATTACATTGATGGAAATTATAAAGCACGAAGGCGAATGGTTCTGCTGAAGAATATTTTGAATACGTTGGGCTTGGATCCAGAGCGTGTTTGGGTCAGATGGATTTCTGCATCCGAGGGACAAAAATTTGCCGAAACGATGAAAGAGATGACTGAAGCAATAAGAAAGCTGGGCCCGAATCCCATTGCAAAACAGTGGAATATTTAGGAGATGAATTATGTCACATAAAATCTTGAAGGTTAAAGGCGGGGATGTAGCTGAATCTTGCAATGCAATGTTGAAGGAATTGCTTGAATCAAAAAAGATTCATGCGTTGTTGGTTCCGCAGGAAACTCCTACAAAGAAAATATCATTTCCCGTATTGATTTCCAATCCCGATCAATTAAACTCCGATATTTTCGCTCCTGTTTTGCCTGTATCTACAGCGTCAATAGTGTCAAGGATAACGAAGTTTCAGGCTGCAAATAAACCGATCGGTGTTGTCATGCGGCCGTGCCAGATTCGTGCGTTTACTGAATTGGTGAAATTGAATCAAGCAAATCCCGAAAATATCGTGATTATCGGTGTTGATTGTCTTGGAACTTTCCCAGTTAATACCTATGCTGATTTTCCTGAAAAGAAGAAACCTACTAAGTTCATGATTGATGCATTTACAAAGAAGACAGATGATGCTGAAAAGTATCTGAGATCGGCATGTCGCGTCTGTAAAGATCCGATTCCAACTAGTGCTGATGTTATCATTGGGATATATGGCATGGATGCTGAAAAGGAAATTTTGATTGAGGCACATACAGAAGCAGGTAAAAAACTAGTCGAAGGTCTGAAATTGGATGAGGCTAAAGAGCATGATCGTGACAAGGCCGTAAAGGCGATTCATGAACATAAGGCAAAACATAATGCAGCATTTGTCAAGGAAAAGAGTTCCATTAAAGGTATCGATGCTCTCGCCACATTTTTTGACAAGTGCGTGAATTGTCATAATTGCATGAAGGCATGTCCAATCTGTTATTGTAAAGAATGCCTGTTCGAATCATCTGTATTTGATTCAGAGGCATATAAATTCCTGAGAAAAGCAGAGAGCAAAGGTCTGTTCAAGATGCCCAGCGATTCGATCTTGTTCCATCTTGGAAGGATGAATCATATGATTCTTTCTTGCGTTGAGTGCGGCTTGTGCGAACAGGCATGTCCAAATGATATTCCGTTGATGGATGTGTTTATCCCCGCTGCAGAGAACGCGCAGAAAGAATTCGACTATCATCCCGGGAAGGATGTTAAGGAGAAGATTCCGATGATTGTGTATCGGGAGGATGAGTTCTTGGAGGTAGGAGAAAAGTAGCATGGATGTGATTGATTCCCGCAAGGTTGATCCAAATTTCAAATTTCAAATTGCCAAGGAAGACGGTGGAGAAGGTATTTTGAAATGTTTTGCATGCGGATCCTGTACTGCTCGTTGCCCGGAGATGGATGTAAAACCTGAATGGAATCCTCGCGTGATTATTCGAATGGCATTGTTAGGATTAAAGGAGGAAGTTTTGTCCAGCGAGTTTTTCTGGATTTGCAGTGCGCATTACTGTTGTCTTGAGAAATGTCCGCAACAGGTTAATGTCAAAGAAGTCATGAATGCGGTTCGTAATGCGCGGATGTTTGAAGAGCAGACTGAGGATGTGACTGGGAAGAAGATGAAGAAAACTCTTGATCTTGATTTCAAATACAAACTCATTAAGGATGAATCTGGAAAAGATTTGTACGAATGTTTTTCATGCGGAACATGCACTGCAGGTTGTCCGGAGCGAGAACTTGATTCCTTGTATTCGCCAAGGAAAGTAATTAAGAATGCACTACTTGGAATGAAGGAAAATGTGTTTTCTAATAAGTTTGTTGAAATCTGTTCCATGCATCATCGATGTTTCACGCAATGTCCTCAAGGTGTGGAGATTCCCAAGTTGATGAATGCGATTAAAAATATTGCTATAAAAGAAGGACACAGTAGGAAAACTGAGTAGAGAAATATGACACATAAATCTGACAAGATTGGAGCGGTTGCCGTTGTCGGCGGTGGGATTGCTGGCGTGCAGGCTGCCCTCGATCTTGCTGATATGGGGTTCAAGGTTTATCTTTTGGAGAAGACACCAGCAATTGGCGGCGTGATGGCCCAGCTCGATAAAACTTTTCCGACGAACGATTGCTCTATGTGTATTTTGTCTCCTAAACTTGTTGATTGTGCACGTCATCCGAATATTGAGTTATTGACCAATGCTGAAATACAAAAAATTGAGGGGAAACCAGGGAATTTTACAGTTAGTGTTTTGAAAAAACCGCGGTATGTTGATTTGAGTAAATGTACATCATGTGGATCATGTGAAGCCGTTTGTCCGATTTCGCTTCCAAATGCATTTGAGTATGGTTTGGTTAAACGAAAGGCAATCTACAAACCTTATCCTCAGGCAATTCCCAATGCGTATGCGATTGATAAGGAAGGCGATGGTAAGCATCGTGGTTGCGTTGATTGCATGAAGTGTGTAAAAGAATGCAAATCTGGTGCGATTAACCATGAAGAAAAATCAGAATCTTTGAATTTGTCTGTTGGTGCAGTCATTATCGCGGCTGGTTCTAAGCCGTTTGATCCTGTTGTGAAACCCGAGTTTGGTTACAAACGATATGCGAACGTAGTTACAAGTATTGAATTCGAGCGAATATTATCTGCGTCTGGCCCTTTTCATGGAGAGATTTTGAGATTGAGCGATAAAAAGCATCCGAAAAAAATTGCATGGATTCACTGTGTTGGTTCTCGTGACAAATCAGTTGATCATGAATATTGTTCGGCCATGTGTTGCATGTATACGGCCAAAGAAGCAGTGATTGCAAAGGAACACAGTGCTGATATTGAACCGACTGTATTTTACATCGACGTTCGATCCTATGGTAAGGATTTTGACAAGTATATTGATCGAGCAAAAAAACAACACGGTTTGCGATATGTGAGATCCCATATCTCTGAGATTGCGGAGGACCCAAAGACGAAGGATCTTACAATAAAATACGAGGATGACTCTGGTGAATTTAAAGATGAAACTTTTGATCTTGTTGTTTTGTCTGTTGGGCTTTGCGTTGATGAGGATCGGCGTAATGAATTGATTGAGCATCTTGGTTTTGAAGCAAATGAATTTGGTTTCATTCGTACACTTCCAGATGACCCGGTTGTTCTAAAACCTGGAATTTTTGTTGCCGGTTCATTTCTTGAACCACAGGCAATTCCCGAAAGTGTGATGCAAGCATCCGCCGCTGCGGCAAATGCTGCTGCATTACTGCGTGATGCTCGAGGTACTTTGGTCAAAGAAAAGAAGTATCCATCAGAGCGAGATGTTTCTCATGAAAAACCACGCATTGGTGTCTTTATTTGCCATTGCGGTATCAACATTGGCGGATACCTAGATGTTCCTGATCTTGTCAAGTTTGCCGGTTCTCTTGATGACGTCGTATTTGCAGAGGCTAATATCTATACATGTTCCGAGGATACGCAGAAGAAGATAGCAGATGCGATCAAGACGCACAAGTTGAATAGAGTTATTGTGGCCGCATGTACACCGCGCACCCATGAGCCGTTGTTTAAGAAGAGTCTTCGTGAGGCTGGTTTGAATCAACATCTTCTTGAAATGACAAATATCCGTGAGCAGTGTTCTTGGGTTCATATGGATATTCCAAAAGAGGCAACTGAGAAAGCCAAAAAGTTAATTGCAATGACTGTTGCTAAGACGAGATTTTTACAACCTATATGTGAATCAGAAATTCCAGTTACTCAGAAGGCTTTGGTCATCGGTGGAGGAATCGCTGGGATGACTGCCGCATTGTCGCTTGCTGATCAGGGTTATGAAACAGCTTTAGTTGAAAAGGAACCAGTTCTTGGCGGTTATTTGAATAAAATATATCATACAGTCGAGGGCATCGATACACGTCGATTGCTCAAGGAGACTGTAGATAAAGTTCAAAAACACGATTTGATAAAAGTTTATACGAACTCAACTTTGAAAACGCTCAGCGGTTATGTTGGAAGCTACGATTCAGAGATTAAAACACCAAAAGATCTGGTTAAATTTAATCATGGTGTGGTCTTGGTTACTGTTGGTGCAGAGGAGTACAAACCGAATTCATATCACTATGGTAAGGATTCAAGAGTAATAACACAATCCGAACTAGAAAAAAAGCTTAGCGAAAGTCGACCTGACGATATTCGCGATGGCCAGACTTTTGTAATGATGCAGTGCGTTGAATCTCGTGATAATGAAAGGCCATATTGCAGCAGAATATGTTGTATGCAAGCGGTGAAAAATGCAATCAAGCTCAAAGAATTAAACCCGCGTGCTGAAGTGTTTATTCTATATCGTGATTTGATGACTTATGGGTTCAGAGAAAAATTCTACAAGGATGCTCGTGAGAAGGGAGTCATGTTTATACAATATGATCCTGAGAAAAAACCTGAAATCGATTCAAAGAATGGATTGATTATCAAAACATTTGAGCCGATGCTTGCGGAGACATTGAAGATACCAGCTGATTATCTTGTTCTTTCTTCAGGTTTGCAACCAGATAAGAATAACGATTCGTTGGCAAAGATGCTCAAAGTTCCTTTAAATGATGATGGATTTTTCCTTGAAGCCCATGTGAAGTTGAGGCCAGTTGATTTTTCGACCCGTGGCGTGTTTTTGGCCGGAAATTGTCATACGCCAAAATTTATCGGCGAGTCAATATATCAGGCTCAGGCCGCTGCTGCGCGTGCGGCAACGATTCTATCTCAACCAAAACTTGCAGCAGAGCCAAACATTGCATTTGTGAACGAGGATTTGTGTAGCGGTTGTAAGACTTGTATATCTGTTTGTCCATACAAAGCTATAGATTCCATAGAGGAAGAAAAAAATGGCAAACGCACTGTTCATGCAAAGATTAATGAGGGGTTGTGCCAAGGTTGCGGAACATGCGTAAGCGCATGTCCATCTGGCGCCATAGAACAGTATGGCTTCAAAGACAAACAAATAATCCCCATGATTGATGAAATAACCTAAATAGGGTTTTCAATATATCGAGTAATATCTGCTCTAGATGGCAAAATGTGTTGTGCGGAGGAGGAGAAGAACAATAACAAATGGTTAATGAAATCAAAGACTTCGAAGGTCTTTCCGAAAAACAGGTAGCAGAAAAAATTGAAAAAGAAGGATATAACGAACTCCCCTCAACTAAGACGAGAAGCATCTTTGCTATTGCATTTGATGTCGTTCGCGAACCAATGTTTTTATTATTAATTGCTGCCGGCACTTTGTATCTCATTTTAGGTGAAAAAGAAGAAGCCGTCATGCTTCTAGGTTTTGTCTTCGTCATCATAGGTATCACGCTGTATCAAGAAAGAAAAACAGAGCGAGCACTTGAGGCACTTCGCGATCTTTCAAGTCCTCGTGCGTTGGTCATTAGAGACGGCCAACAGAAACGAATTCCTGGTCGTGAAGTAGTTAGAGGCGATATTCTTGTTATGTCTGAAGGGGATCGCGTACCTGCTGATGCGGTGATTCTTTCGAGTAGCCATCTGTCAATAGATGAATCGTTGCTTACCGGCGAATCTGCTCCCGTTCGCAAACTCCAATGGGATGGATCTATGCAAAAGACGCCGCCAGGTGGTGATGATCTCCCGTTCATTTACTCTGGAACACTCGTCGTTGGTGGCCAAGGAATTGCAAAGGTATTAGAAATTGGAATGCAGACCGAGATGGGCAAGATTGGTAAAGCATTACAGACGCTTGAAACTGAAGATACTTTGTTACAAAAAGAAACTAGAAAATTTGTCAAAAACTTAGCAATAGTAGGTTTCGTTCTCTGTGTTGTCGTTGTTGTTGGATACGGATTGACTAGAATGGCCACCGATCCTAACAGTTGGGTTAATGGATTTTTAGCAGGTATAACTCTTGCCATGGCAATTCTGCCAGAGGAATTCCCGGTTGTTTTAACTATCTTTCTTGCACTAGGTGCATGGCGTCTCTCGAAAAATAATGCATTAGCTCGTCGTATTCCTGCTATTGAAACACTCGGTGCAGCAACTGTTCTCTGTGTAGATAAGACGGGAACACTTACAATGAACCGCATGTCTGTTCGAAAGATCTATACTAATGGCAAGTTTCATAATATTACTGAAGAAAAACAAGCTTTGCCTGAGGCTTTTCATGAGCTTGTAGAATTTGGAATACTTGCCAGTAAAAAAGAACCGTTTGACCCCATGGAAAAATCGTTGAAACAAGTTGGCGATACCGCTCTTTCAAACACCGAACATATCCATAAAGATTGGGTGGTTGTACATGAGTATCCTTTGTCAAGAGAGTTACTTGCGATGTCTCATGTGATGAGTTCTCCAGATGGAAAAGAGTACATCATTGCTGCAAAAGGAGCGCCTGAAGCAATTGCAGATTTGTGTCATTTCAATAAAAAGCAAATGCAAGAGCTCTCAAAGCAAATTAGTTCAATGGCTGCTGAAGGACTTCGGATTATAGGGGTTGCAAAGGCATATTTCAAGAAAATAGATCTCCCTGACCAGCAACATGATTTTAAGTTTGAATGTCTCGGTCTGATTGGATTTGTCGACCCCGTTCGCCCGAGCGTGCCAGAAGCGGTTGCAGAATGTTATGCTGCTGGTATGCGAGTTATTATGATCACTGGGGACTATCCTGGTACAGCCCAGAGCATTGCAAAGGAAATCGGTTTGAAAAATTCTGATAGCATAATGACTGGCCCTGAACTCAATGCGATGAATGATGCAGAACTTCAACAGCGGATACGAAATGTGAATGTGTGTGCACGGGTAGTGCCAGAACAGAAACTCCGTATCGTAAATGCCCTCAAAGAGAATGGTGAAATTGTTGCGATGACGGGCGATGGAGTTAACGATGCTCCAGCATTAAAATCTGCACATATAGGTATTGCAATGGGTGGTCGCGGAACTGATGTGGCAAGAGAATCATCTTCGCTCGTTCTTCTTGATGATGATTTTTCTTTCATTGTACAAGCAGTAAGGATGGGACGGCGGATTTACGATAATATCAAAAAAGCGATGAGTTACATTATTGCAGTTCACATTCCAATTGCAGGCATTTCTGTTATTCCTATTTTATTTAATTGGCCACTTATTCTTTTCCCAGTCCATGTTGTCTTTCTTGAATTGGTTATTGATCCAGCGTGCTCTGTAGCGTTTGAAGCAGAACCCGAAGAATCAGATGTGATGAAACGACCACCGCGAAATTCGAAAGAGCCATTATTTAACAAACGTACTCTTATGGTGAGTATGTTTCAAGGTTTTAGTGTCCTTGCTATTCTTTTGATTGTGTACTGCATAACAATATATCGTGGGCAAGGTGAATCAGATGCCCGTGCTTTGACATTTACAACTCTTGTCATCGCAAACCTTGGTCTCATCTTTACAAACCGTTCTTGGTCCCGAACCATTGTGGCGACTTTACGATCAAAAAATAATGCACTCTGGATTGTAGTAGCAGGAGCATTGATTTTTCTTGGCTTGGTACTCTTCATTCCTTTCCTTCGCGGGCTGTTCAAATTCTCTGCACTACATTCGATCGATGTAGTAATCTGCCTCATTGCTGGAATAGTTAGTGTTGTATGGTTTGAAATTCTTAAGGTAGTAATGCAAAGACGTAAGAAACGGCAATCGATACATCAAAAGATACGTAACTGAAAATATCTCTAGAGAGATATTGCTAAACAAAAACTGAATATTTCAATTTTTAATTAAAAAATCACTATTTATCAAATGTTGAAAATAGAAATAAAAATTAATAATACATTACATATAACTAATAGTAGATATGAACGAGAAAGACCAAAAAGCATTTCTTGAAGATTTCAAAAAAGCCGATACACAAAAGAAGTTAGATATGTGGTATTATGCGTTAGACCAAGGGGGCTTATGGGAAGAGATTATTGCTGAAATGTCTGCGATCGCCCAAGCACAGAATCCTAAGAAAGGAATGATAGACGATGAATGACGAAGATAAAAAAGAGTTTATGGAAGAATTCAAAAAGGGAGACGGGACAAAACGACTTGACATGTGGGACTATGCGTTAGCGCAGCAGGTGGTATGGGAGAATATTATTTCTGAACTGCAACATATCGCAAGAGCGCAAGGTGTTGACAAAGAGCTAGAGAAGATGATGGAAGGGGATCTGAAGACTACTTAGGAACATTTTATTTTTTGTAAATTTTAGATAAGATCGCAGGGGTGCAAGTTACCGAATCGACGAGCGTTATAAAAAATCGCGATGTTTTATTTTATTACACTCCTTCAGCAAAGAAAGGTTCTTTTTCGTATGATACGGCCATTTCCTCTTTGATAACTTCTGCAAGTCGTCGTATCCCTTCTCGGATAACTTCATCACTCGAGTATGAAAAATTCAGGCGCATGGAGTTATAATTACTGCCATCTGAATAGAAAGAATCTCCTACCACATAGGCGACTTTTTTAGCTATAGCTCTTTTGAACATCAGTCGAGTGTTAACACTTTTTGGTAATGTAACCCATAAGAACAATCCTCCATGCGGAACAGTCCATTTTGCACCTTTTGGGAAATATTTTTTGAGCGCTTCGAGCATGACGTCACGCTTGTGTTTGTATAACTTTCTAATTTGCTCAACTTGTCTGTCGAGGTAGCCTCCTTTTATGTACTCATAGGCTACGTACTGAGTGAATACGTTGGAGCATAGATCCATGGACTGTTTCGTAAGCGCAAATTTGTTGATGATTTCTTCCGATGCGATAACCCAAGCCAACCTAAAGCCAGGGGCTAGAATCTTTGAAAACGTGCTTATGTAGACCACTCTGCCTTTAGTATCTAATGATTTAATGGGTGGTATCGTTTTTCCTTCGAATACTAGATCGCCATAGGGGTCATCTTCGATGATTAAAAAATCGTATTCTGAAGCTAGTTCCAAAAGTTCTTTCCGTTGTTCTAGTGGGATTGTCTCTCCAGATGGATTCTGGAAGGTAGCAACAGTATAGTAGAATTTAGGAATGATGCCGGTTCTGTGGAGTCTTACAAGGTTTCTGCGCAAAGCATCGATGCCTATTCCATCATCGTTCATTGGTATTGATTCACAGTTTGCTTCGTAGGCATGAAAAGCTTGAAGTGCCCCTAGATATGTTGGTGCGCTCGTCATATATGTATCTCCTGAGTCTAAAAAGTTAAATGCTACAAAGGATAAAGCTTGCTGGGCGCCACTCGTTATTAGGATGTCGTGAAGCTCGCAGTCTATGTTTTTCTTTTTTTTCATTCTTTCGGCGATGGCCTCTCTGAGGAGAGGCAATCCTTCTGTTGTACCATATTGCAGAGCATTAAGAATATTTGTTTTGAAAACCTTCTCTATGCATTCGTGGATGATATCTACAGGAAATGCTTCAGGACTTGGTAAGCCACCTCCAAGTGATATGAAATCAGGGCTCTGGGTCAGTTTAAGCAATTCTCGTATCTCGGATGATTTTTGTATTTTCGAGCGTCTTGAAAACAATCTGTCATAATTTACTACCATAAAATCTACCCCGTCCTGTAATCGATTGTGTTATTTTAAGATTTGGGGTTTCATCTAGCATATAGATTAAAGAATTTCTGAAGTGAAAAATGTGGTAATCGATTATATATTTGTTATTTTGATCCTCTGAACTAATTGATTAATTTGTTGAATGATGGGGTTGCTTTGCTGATTTGGTGACGGGTTGCCCTGCGGATTACTTTGTGATTGTTAACTTTGGCTGATGCTTGAAAATCTAAATAATCAGAAAATCCGTAACAAACATTTATAATGGACTTTTCCACTACCATAAAAAGAAGTGATATTATGGTATCTGCTAAAGACATACTAAATCAAGATGTTGTGAAGATAGATGCAAATGAAACATTTTCCAAAGTACTATCTCTGTTCAAAGATACAGATGCAATTGTCGTCATGGATAAAGACAAATACCAGGGAATGCTTTTGAAACGATGCCTCATGAAACCTAAGATTTCGCTTGAAACAAAAGTCCACACATTTTTAACGCATGTCCCAAAACTCTCTCCAAACTCACCCATTGAAGAGGTCGCTCGCCTCATGAACGAGAACGGTGTTTATCATCTTCCAGTTATAGACAATGATATCTTCGTTGGCATTGTCACCGCTGATGATGTTGTGAAACGACTCACGGAACAAACATTGGGATCACAGCCAATAAAAACTATCATGTGCACACAACCACTTTCAATAAGCCCGGAGGAAACAATCGGGAAAGTCATCAATATGTTTCAACAACATAACATCCCTTACCTTGCGGTTGTCGATCATACCAAAGTCGTAGGTGCAATTACCATGGACGAGATTATTGAACATGTGATGCATCCTGAGGAAAGATTAGGAGCATGGACGGGACATGGCGACTTTGCACCGGGAAAAACAAAAAAACTGGACCTGCCGGTCAAAAGCGTTATGCAAGAGACGCAGCTCATGTCTCCTGATACAACGATACGAGATGTTCATACCCACATGCATAAATTTGATCTCAATGGCGTCCTCATTGGGAAAGAAAACAATCTCCATGGAATCGTTACTCATAAAGAGCTCCTTGCACCCTTCGCGGGAATCGCAAAACAGGAACCTTTTGAAATTCAGTTCCACCATAACACCAAAAAAGTCGACGGATTCGATAAAGAACAAGCAATTCAGTTTCTGAGAGGAGAATTCCTTAATCATTACGAAAAATTCCTCGAATACGGATATCTACATGTTTCATTGGAGCAACATAAAGAGACAAAACATGGTATCCATCGGGTCGTCTGCGAGATGAAATTATCCTCACAATGCGGGGTTTTCTACGCATCTCACGAAGGCCAGGGGCCGATGCAAGCAATGAAAAACGCCTACGAAGCAATCGAACATCAAATACGAAAAGCAAAAGGATCTTAGAAATAAAATTCAAAAGATAGCTCTAATTTTAAGTTGTAATCTGTAGTGTAATATAACACTTCTAATATGATAAATTATACAAGGGATAAGTGAAACCGGTAAAAGTCGAACTTAAAATTATAATCATTATTTGGCGATAGAAAAATTTTAACTCGAAATTTTCCATCATGTTAATAATTTTTCATAGTACGAAGAATTTCCAGTATTAAGTATCTCTAAAATAATTCGCTCAGTTACTTCGCCAACTCCTTTAATCTGTTGCAATTCGTTTTTTATAGATGACAGTGGCTCATTTAATTTCGAAATGGAATAAGCGGCATAGCCATATGGTGATTTTTTTTCTTCTAATTTTAAAAGATAGTCGATGTGCTCTAAAATAACAATTACTAAGTCATTTTCGCTTAGAATGTCCCTGTACAGAGCGGGCGGTACGCGTTTCGGTATTTTGTATTTTTTTGCAATGACATTAAATGTTTGATTAATAGACTCATAGTATTCACCTATTGCATTGCCCCATTTGTCCCCTCTGTATATGTGATGATATTCGGTAGTCAGTTCAGGATAATTTTTCTTAAGTGTTTCAAAGAAGTATTCTTTCTGTTTGCCATCTTTTAATGTCATACCGCCAAAGATGATAAAATCCACACCAGCATCTTTTGCCAATCGAATTGTTTCCTCCAGCAAGTTTGGTTTATCGGTGACAAATGGAATGACTGGAAGTAAAAACATCCCACAAGATATTCCCTCATCTTTAAAAAACTCAATAGTTTCCAATCGTTCACTTGGAGGAGGAACACCCGGCTCAAATATCGCACTTATCTTATCATCAGCTGATGAAAAACTAAAACTTACAATCGCTCTATTTTTTTCATTAATTTTTTTCAGAATGTCAACATCTCTTTTGACAAGTGTTGATTTTGTTAGAAGATGAACCGGCCAATTATTTTCATAAAGTATGTGAAGAGTTTTTCGCGTGAGTTCATACTTTTTTTCGATGGGTTGATAGCTATCGCCAATGCCACCACCAACCATCATATAGCTTTTCTTAAATGGAGCTCGTTTACGTTTAGGATCTAACTCCCGGCGTAAAACATCGATGGCGTTTATTTTTACTACAACATCCTTCCCAAATTCTCCGTTGACATAGTATCCTTCTGATCGTCCGTCGCAGTAGATACAATCATGAGTGCATCCTCGGTATAAATTCATTCCATAATAAGAAATGAACCAAGAATCGATTTTGTTATTTTTGCGTAGAATTGATTTTGCTTCTATTTCTTTGACGGTCACTTTTTCGGCATATTCTTTTTTGTATTTATATTCATCTACTAGTAAAAAAGCTGAGATTACTCTTTGGTTTTATACAGCATCATATAGGTTCCGTCATTAAGATCGATAACCGACGGATCGGCGGTAACCATGCCCTGTTGTGATCTGAATGAATACGAAGTTTTCGAAAAGCTGGCGCCATTCTGAGATGTCGAGATATCTATTCCTGCAGTGTACAGATAGTAGGTACCATTTTTAAAAAACACATCAGGCACCGCACCACCATTAAATGCGGCACCCTCTTCGGTGAAGCTTAGACCGTCAGATGAAACTGCGGAAATAACCTCATTACCTTCGATATCACCAACGTACAATCGCCATGTGCCATTGACTTCAACTGCGTCGGGATCAAAAATTCCTTTTCTTTCAAAACGAATGCCATCTTCCTGTACAAAATGTATTCCATCAGTTGAAATTGCAGAGTAGATCTTGTTCGTTGCTTCTTGGTTTTGTGAGATTCTTTGCTCGTTAATATCAAAATAATACAATCGAATTTTTCCATCATCTAGAAGAAATGGTGCAGGATCCACAGGAACTTTGTTTCCAATCCCATCAAAAATGACATGTTCCCTGGATGACCATGTCTGTCCATTGTCTGTTGAACGAATCAAGCCTAGTTGCTCTGGTTTGCCGTCTTCTGAAACGTCAACGAAGTAAACGTAAATAGTACCGTTTTTATAGATTGCGCCTGGCACAGATGCGTGTTCAGCTAAAATTATTTCAGAATCAGTCCAGTTTAGAAGGTCAGTGCTGGTGGCAAAAGAAACTTTATCGCGGTACGGTCCCTCAGTCATCTCGGACCAAATGTATTCTTGCTCTGGTTCTTCTCCATTTTCTTTATCTTCATTATCTGACGTTTGATTTGTGTTAGTACATCCGCTCAAACCAACAGCCAACAAAACAAATATTACTCCAACTATCAATAACTCTTTTTTCATCTGCATCTCCTCACAATTTCGTAACGCCTAATTATTTATAAAAATGGCAGTCTTATTTCTTCCCAAATCTACGGCCATGTTTCATTCCCCATGGAGCCCACATTGCACCAAGAATTCCACCAATGATCAAAAAAGGAATAATAAACATCACGATATTTTGATATACGTTGTAGGGCTCAGCAAGGTACCAGAACCAATAGGTAAGAAAGATAAATGCGGCAAACACAGCAACTCCTGAAGTTACAACTCTCCATTTGAATCCTTTGATTTGCCACATTTCTTTTTCTTCATCTCTAAAATATTTTCTTTTCCATATCATCCATGGAGTACCCGCTATCAGAATTAAAACGAGCAAGGATAATAGGAATATTGCAACATTTTTTTCCCAGTTGTAACTACTTGCATAGAAAAAAAACCAAATCAAAAGAAACACAAGCCACCCAACACCAACAAGAATCGAAAGTGATACTCTCCAACCCATTCCTTTTGTTTCAATTATTTCCTCACATTTTTCTTCCATACAGAAACCTCCCTATACTTATCATTGTTAACTTTTATTACTATATAAATTATGGCGCGTAGAACCGTTTGAAGATTTTACAAACTGTCAGAATCACCCACAAATCAAGTTCTTTGCCCTTCTCTCGTTAATGTATAAAGGAATTAGCCGAGTATGTGATATTTTATATTCTCATGGTCCAACTCGTGCTTGATGGCATCTATTTGTTCCTTTCCTACTGTTTGGAACGTGATGATGATTTTTACATATCCAACTGGAACACCACTCGTGCACCGATCATGGGAGATTGCCTGAACGTTTGCCCCAAAATTTGCAAGGATATTGAGAATATCACGCAGCACTTTTGGTTTATCAAGAGCAGTTATGGAGATTTTTACAAGGAGTTTATTTCTCATCATGCCTCGTTCTATAATTTGTGTAAGAAGTGAAAGATTGACGTTTCCACCACTTAGCACAGCCACCACATTTTTTTTCGGGAATGTTACCTTTTTGCTCATTAGTGCAGCTAAAGAAACCGCTCCAGCAGGTTCAACAATCAGTTTTGCTCTCTGAAGAAGCAAGTACAAAGCATAGGCAATGTCTTCATCATTTACTGTTACAACCTCGTCAACATATTTTTGTGCAAGCTCGAAAGTAATTTCCTTTGGAGTTTTTACTGCTATTCCATCTGCAATGGTTGAGATACTTTTGAGCGGAACAATCTTGTGTTGCTCAAGCGATGCTTTCATCGATTGTGCCCCTTCAGCTTCCACTCCAATAATTTTTACTTTTGGTTTAAGAGTCTTCAATGCCAGAGCAATTCCACCGATTAGACCTCCGCCACCAATTGGAACAAGAACAACATCTACGTCTGGCAATACATCATAAATTTCAATCCCGATTGTTCCCTGCCCTGCGATAACATAGTCGTCATTGAATGCATGTACAAACGTCATCTTTTTTTCTTTTGCAAATTTTTTTGCAGCAAAAGCCGCGTCGTCATAGGTAGCACCCTCAAGAACTACTGTTGTTCCGTAGGATTTTGTAGCTATAATTTTTGTAGGCGGTGTATAGATCGGCATAAAAACAGTGCTTTTTACACCCATGAGTTTAGATGCGTACGCAACACCCTGTGCATGATTTCCTGCAGAGGCGCACACAACGCCACGTTTTCTTTCTTCTTTGTTTAAGTGATAAATCTTATTGTAGGCTCCTCTTATTTTAAATGATCCTGTCGTCTGAAGATTCTCAAGTTTCAAGTAAACATTTGCTTTCGTCATTTGCGAGAATGTTTTGGATTTTTCAAGAGGTGTGCGCTTTGCAATATTTTTGAGAACCTCATAAGCTTCTTTGATATCTTTAAAAGTAGGCATATTTTACCTCACATGAGTTTGTTTAGGAAATCTCTTCCCTTCATTCCTGTTGTTAATCCAACCTTCTTAGCATTATCTGATATTTCCAAAATTTCTGCATTGAGAACATCTTCAAAACTTTTTACACCGGTAACCCTTCCAGCAATATCGCCAAGCTTATTGGCTGCATTTATGTTAAGATATCCACACATGACATACCCTCTTTTTGCCTTCACTAAAATGAGCGGTGCATTATCCAAATCAATGCGGAAACCTTCTGCTTGGCCTTTGTCCAGTTCAATAATTTTTTTATTCATCCTGTTTTCCTCCATCTACTCACGATAACGGTTTTTCTTTATAAAATCTTATTTGTCGTAGATTAAAATATCATGAATTCGAGCGCAAGCACACCCAAACATGCTGCAAGAGTTATCGGCGTAATCATCAAACCATATTTGATAAATTCTTTGAATGAGATCTTCACCCCTTTATCACGAAGTATGCTAATCCACATAATTCCTGCTAATGCACCAATCGGCGTGATATTTGCTCCAAGATTTGAGCCAATTGCTGTGGCTAAAACCGCAGGTAAAACATGAGCCTTTGCAACAGTGCCAACAATAGGAACATAGGCAACAGTCAAAGGAATGTTGTTTAATATATTTGAAGAAAAGGCAGAGGTCATTCCATAGACATATATATATGCAGTATTTGAACTGCCGCAGATATTTCTGAAAAATATACCAATATCTTCTGTTATTCCATATATTCTGAGAGCTTCAACTGTGATGAACAATGCCAAAACAAACGGGATGATACCTACCGGCATTTTTCTTAGAGTAGGTGTTATAGTAAAATGTTTTTTTTCAATATGTTTCCTCATTAATGCGACGAACGAATCGTGTAATGCCAGAATCACTAGAAGCGCAAGCGCAAACCCAAGTGAGACTATCCACATTTCAATTCCGAAATAGGGGGCAATCGATAATGCAACGATACATCCGCCAAGAATTATAAGTCCCAAAATGGCACTTGATTTGTCAGTGATTGCCTCTGAAGGTTTTACGGCCTTTGTGTGTTTAATGGGTTGATGTATCTTTTTTCTGAAAAGAATATACAACAACGCCATATTGGCAAATCCAGCAACGATAGCGGGCAAAAACATCCACTTGACGTACTCATCGAAACGCAGGTTAAACGCAGAAGCTAAGACGATGTTTGTTGGGTTTCCAATATATAGCATCATACTCCATGTATTTGCTGCAAAGAATTCGGCGAAAAGATACGGCATTGGGTCTATCCCTGCATTTTTTGAGAAGTAATAGATGAACGGCGTAAATGTCAGTATTATAACATCGTTCGATGCAAATATGGTTAGAATTGAAATGATGACATACAATGAGAAATAGAGTCTTCTTCCATCATTACCAGAAAATTTCAACGCGAGGCGAGCGCAGTACTCAAAGAATCCCGTAATGTCAAGAAAGATGCTTATAAAAACCATTGAAAGGAAAAGAACCAAGATGCCGAATGGATTGAGACCACCTTTCCCTTCAAGTCCTCCGAGGAGCTGGGAATAGTTCAAGATGCCAAGAATTACAATCAAAACAGGTCCAAGCAAGGCACCAAGAAAATAAGTATCCATCTTAATCTTGTGGATGCCCAGCCGTATGTAGAGATAGGGCTTTCTTAGGATGAGATAGATTGTGATGATACATGATATCGCAAATATTATTTCAACAGCAAGCTTTGCATCCAACATCCAGCAGTTAATCTTTTCATTGTCTTAAAACTCTTTTGATATGGATAAATTATTAGAAAAAAACACCGCCTAGAGAGAGCCCCTGGCGGGCACCAAATGCCCTCCAGTTACCCACTAAAGAGGACGGCTGGCAGATGCCAAACACCCCCAAATCGCCCCTCCCTAAGCATGATACTATTTGTCACTGATACTATATATATCTGTCGTGTCAGAATGTCAAAATGTAAAAGCCATGCTCTGTAATCCTGTTTTTATAGAAAAGATTATTAACAATCGTTAACTATATACTATATAATGGACGAAAATAATGTTTACAAAATTGATATTAAGCAAGATCTAATAGATGTATTTGAAATTGTAAAAGAAGCTGTTCGAAAGAGTGAGGGACGGTCGAGAGCTGGATTGATGTTAGGATTACAAGAACTCGGTGCATCTCTAGATGGATTCATCGGTGCCTATTATCCAGTAGCATCCAATATCATTGTTGTTAATAAAACCCCAATTCGACGTATTACTGAGACGAATTCTAAATTGCTAAAGTCGTACTTGTTCCATGTTTTGCTACATGAATATATCCACTCGCTTGGATTTCTTGATGAACAAATTACACGGCAGAAGACATATGAAATCAGCAAGGAAAATTTCGGTGAAAAACACGCAGTCACCCAGTTGTCTACTAATATAAAACAGTTTTTTCCCAATCTAGTATATCCAGTTTATGGATGGTTACCACAAAATGAATTTCCAGCAATCGAACTCGTTCAAGGGTTTGATCGATCGAGTACAAATCCCTATATTAATTAGTAAGGGTTTACCGTTACATTTTGTTATAAAAGTTTAAATAGGATAATTTTTGCTACCGTCACATTTTTTTATATTTGAGGGCAAACATCCGTTATCTGAAGGTTTATAAAGCAACAGTTGTTGAAATGAAATCAGCATAAAAACCTATTTTTTTCTTGTTTTTTGGTGTCAACTGTAAAGAAAGGCTTAAATATAGTTTTAATAAACTATAATATATAAAAAATTATTGAGAGTATAGATAGCATGAAACTAAAAATCTTATCCATCCTAGTTATTGGTTTATTTCTTGGATCATCAGTATTACCAAACATCACAAGTATTTCTGCTAATGGATTAGGATCTCTTGATGATAATTTATGTTATGGTTTTATTATTAAAGTGAATGCGGTTCAGTCATTCGACCTTGAAATTCAAAACAATATTAGTAGATTAATAAATGAATTATTAGGAGAAAACGCATCAGTCTATTGGATATGTTCAGATATTAATGTGTCAACGAAAGATCTGAATGGAGAAGATAATGTAGTTAACCGTTTGTTTGAAAAAGGATCTTTTATTGTTTCTTTTACCGACGACCCCTTTGTAGATGCAATGGCTACATCAAAGGTATACGATTATAATCTGAGTAAAAATGTTGAAATATATCAATTGATGGAGTCTCTATCCGATGTGAAGGTTTATATTTTGGTTGAACCAAAAATCGCTCATTTCGACCTAGATTCTATTACAACCTACGCAAGTTATGTTCAAATGTCAGAGGGAGGGTTTAAAAACCAGGCGTTTCTAAAACCTCAAGATATTTTGGATAATCTAAATACTAATGATTATAATGTTTGTATAATTGGTGGAACGATAAGTGAAAGTTTTACGTCTGGTTCAAATTTACTTTGTGTTAGAGAGGCTCTTGATCCAAAAGTCCGGCTTGCAAAACAAAAAATCAAAGATTTTGTAAAAAAGGGCGGAGGTTATATTGGATTTTGTCATGGTGCAAATATGGCTGCATCTGGTTTTTATACTCCTCCTTGCGCACCACAATTTGATCTTGAATATATGCCATTAAGATTTTTGTATGATAATCCGTTGAAAATAATTGATCGCCAGACGTATAGAGGGCTACCTGGATACGGGTCATTAATTTTAAAATGTGTAAATTCTGATAATCCTGTTGCTTTTGGAGTACCTCAGATCCTTAATAGTTTTGCTTACTATAGTAGCCCAATGTTTCGTGAAAAACGAGCATTAGGCGAAACAAGTACAGAAGATCTATTTGTATTGGAGGACATAGATCCAAATAATTGGAAATGGGATATATCAGTTAATACTCCATCTTGGATGCTTTTACCAGAAAAAATCAAAGATAAAAAAATTGAGAATTGGTTTGAATACAGCAAGGGAAAAGCCTTAGCAGTTACAGATGAATTTGGAGAAGGAAAAGTAGTTGCATTTGGTGGCCATCCAGAATATGCAGCATGGCCACCTCACGAAAATTTTCCTACGCGTGTGCTTCATAACTCAATATTTTATGTTACTTCAAAAGGCCCATTCGATATCGAAATAAATAAAGGTAGATCTGTCTCAAATTTAAATGTAGACGCTAATGGCCCCTATATAGGAACGACAACAAACTCATTAATTTATTTTAATGGAAGCATAATTGGTGATAATTCGTTATATACGTTGATCTGGAATTTTGGAGATGGAGAAATTTCCACAGAACAGAATCCGCAACATAAATATGATGTTAAACATCCAAAAAGTTTTAATGTAATATTATCTGTTGCAAATGAAGATAGCATTGGTGTCGATACTGCAGTTGTATCAATTAAGCCTGGGTTAAAAGCACAAGTTTTTCCAGCTTATTGCCATTCAATTATGGGTGATGAAATACAGATTTATGATAGAAGCTATGGTGGGTTCCCTTCTTATACCTGGGAATGGGACTTTGGAGATGGAAACATTTCAACATTGCAGAATCCCATACATTCCTATGATGAAGTAGGCATCTATTATGGTACTCTTTCAGTAACAGATGAAAAAAACGATATGAACAAGTGTTCATTTGTATCAGCAGTAAATAAACACTGTAGTTTTTCATCACATCTAGAAGTTAACACGTATCATTCAACAGCTAACGTTACTGTAGGTCTTAAGGCCTATATTGATTCTCAGGATGATGGAATTACCAGAGTTTATACTTATGAGTTTTCTTTTGGAGATGACTCAGATCCAATAATTATTGGTCCGACAGAAGAAAACACCTGCTATATTGAACATAATTATTCTGATTTAGGAACATATTTTCCAACAGTATCTGTACTAAGTGGAGGAGATACTTCTTATGCAGCCACAGGTGTCATTGTGAATAATCGTCCGCCAAACAAACCAAGTAAACCAATAGGTTTAACACAAGGAAGACCCGGGATGTTATATAAATATTGGACAACAGCTACAGATCCTGATGGAGATCTACTTCAAATTGGTTTTGATTTTGGAGATGGAAAAGATATATATTGGGTACCATTTTGGGAAAGATATGCTAAAGAATTTCAAAGAACAACAGTTATTTTCAATGATGGACAATTTTATAAATGGACAAAAACCGGGACTTATCAAGTAAGAGCAATAGCAAGAGATGATCCCAATGGTGATGGAAATTTTTCCGATGGAGCTTTAAGTCCATGGTCAGATCCTCTAAATGTAACAATTTCTCGAGGATTTAACTTTTTTTAGACTGCTATAACAACAAGGTTGGTTTTTTAAAGAAAGAGATGTTATGAAATTGTATTTGAGGGAGAAAATTATGAACAATTCCCTTTTAAACAATTTAATTTTTACCATTTAATAATAACACAACAAATTTTAATAAGTGTACGGGAAGGGTTTACTATCTACGCCTAAACCACTATATATATTAATTAGTGAGCCTTATTTTTTCTTAGGTTCTACCTGAATATCTTCTTTTATATCGGCCAGCCGTTTTGCAAGTTCTATGTAGTGGTTAATGTCAGTATTCATGTTGATAATCAGTTTTGCGCCATCTGGAGAACCACCACCATGCATACAGCCAGGAACACCCGCACCAATTGTGAGCCATTCAACAAGACGCGCAATTTTTGCTCTGGATTCACCACTGCAATTTGCCTTTAGATATTTCTGCAATATTTTTCCGTATTTCGGATCGTTAAGATCTTTGCATGAAGGAAGGCATCCTGTCTCAGCGATTCCTCCTGTTATGTCCTGAGTTAACCTTTTGGTTTCATAGGGTAAGGTTGCAACATGCACCTTATTCACGTTGGAAAGTAGGATGTCTGGAATCCACACGCCAGATGGGTGTTTATGTCCAAGGGCACTGGCGGCAATACCCATGCCAAACGTGGTCTCATTGTTTATTATCATCTGGTTTATCTTATCTTTAAACGTTTTTTCATTGAGACCATTTGCACGCGCCATGAGCGCAGAAGCACCAATCATGACGTCACCTTGGCCCGCAACACATCCACCAATTGCAGCCCGATAAGGTGCTATGAAATTCATAACTGCTTGCGTGGTGTAGACGTACTCTTTACACATAAAAACTCGTTCTTTTGGAATAAAAACATCCTCAAACAATAGATATGCTTGGGTTATACCGCCAATATCAACTGGAATATCAAAACCCTCTTCTTGCTCTCTGGTATCGCTGGGTCTTCTTGCTTCTATGATTGTAAGGTTATCGATATCGCGAGGAATTACAAAAGAAACGGCGTAATCCTTATCTGACTCTTTATATCCCGTGCCAGGCATGACAAAAATTTCATTTGCCGCAGCAACACCACATATCATCACCTTTGCACCACGAACTACGATTCCATCTTTTTTTTCTTCTACAACACGCAAACTCATATCAGGATCATTCTGAAGAGAAGGTGGTTTTGAACGGTCGCCCTTTGGATCAGTCAACGCACCAGAAAGAGTAATATCGCGTTTCTGTGCATCCTTCAGCCAATTCTGAAGTCGCTTATGATAGTCTGCCCCCAAATCTTTGTCCATATCATAGGTTGTTGTCCACATGGCATTGATAGCGTTGAAACCTGCGCACCGACCACCTGTGCATGTACCTGTTAGATTGAACATCAAACGCTTCATACGAACGTTGGCATACATGTCCTCTGCACTGCCAAGAATGGAGAGATATCTTGATATTCGCTCTCCGGTCAAACTGGATTTTGTGGTAAGAATATCCTGATATTCTGGCTTCAAACTTGCAGAAAATATCTGTGCATGACCTTCAACAGTTCTTCTTGTTGCTGGATGCTTTGTTACATCTTTTATGAGTTCACCAAACTTGTAAATATTGGGTTTCATCTGTCTAAGACTTTTTTTATATTCCTCAGCCGTCTTCATTTCTATTTCCCCTTCATTTTAAACTCCCATTCGCACCACAAATTATCAGGATGTTTATCCGGTGGACAAACATTGCAGTTAACAATAATATCTGGATTAAACTCTTTTGCAAAAGCCTTAAGAAAACCAAATCTAACAGGTTTGCAGCCAAATTCCGAAAGGCCTTTTTTAATACGTGTATTCTGAACACGGCATCTAACGTTTCTAACAATAGCTTTTTCTTTTTTAATTTCGATTTCTTTATCCTCGAGATCCAAAACCCAACTACTATAACGCAGCGCTTTCATCATTGAAGGAATATCATTTCTCTTTATATCAAAAAATTCTTTCAATCGTCTTGCCTCAATCTTACCCATGGTTTCCCAAACCTTACGGTCGATCTCGGTAGCAGCTTCCGTACCAAACTTTTCTTCTATGCCAAGAAAATACAAACCATCTACGGCCCAGAGATCGCGGAGATTAAGAAAAATAAAATCGTTTATCTTATCCTTTGAAATAGCAGCAATTAGCTTTCTATCCTCATTTCTACTCATATCTACCTAACCTCCATGTAAAGAGTTTATACTGATCGCCGAATCGAGATCAAGTATGAGATTTTATCCCATTTTTTCCTTGATTGCACTGGTCAATTTCGGCACAACTTCGTACAAGTCGCCGACAATGCCGTAGTCAGCAGATTTGAAAATAAGTGCTTCAGGGTCCTTATTGATTGCGACTACGATATCCGAATCACGCATTCCAGCGATATGCTGTATTTGACCAGATATGCCAACGGCCACATACAATTTGGGTTTAACCTTATGACCTGAAAGGCCAATCCAGTGATCTTCAGACAGCCACTTTAGATCAGCGGCAATCGGGCGAGAACATCCAATTGTTTTTCCTTTCAAAGCCCCTGCAAGTCCGTCAACCAATTTTATGTCATCCTTGCTTTTGAAACCCCTTCCGCATGATACAATTATCTCAGCATCTTCGACGTTTACACCCTCAGATTTCATCTCTTGAACTTTCACAATATGAGAGGCTGATTTATTCACATCATACTTCTTCTTGACGACTTCACCGTGGTGTTTGCTATCCTTGGGTGATGGATCAAAAACCTTGGAAGGAACTGTGACAATACTTGGTTTTGAATTAAACTGCTCAACGGCAATCGCATTACCGCTGTATACTATGCGCTCCGCGGTCAACTTTTTATCTTTCACATATAAATTTATGCAATCTGTAACACACCCAGTTCCCAACTTTGATGCAAGCCTTGGGGCAAGCTCTTTGCCATTTTTATTGGATCCAATCAAAACAACCTCAGCACCCGCCTCTTTCACGATTGCATCCAAGATGTCTGTGTATTCCTCGGCTTTGAAACTATTCAGGTCAGTTTCAGCTACAAAAACCTTGTCAGCACCATGTGAAATGTACTCTTTTGCAAGTGTGTCATCTTTTCCTATAATTACCGCATTCAATTTTAGTTTGAGTGCCTTTGCAATTTCGCTGCCCTTTCCTAGTAATTCCAACATCATTTTTTTGTCATCAGAAAAAACAAGCACCATTTTTGTCACCTCAGTACTCCTTCTTTAGCAAGACTGTCGACAAGTTTCTTTATGGATTCATTTACATCATCTTTGTACACAATGTTCTTCCGCTCCATTGGAATGCCTTTCAGCTCCACAGTTTCAATCGCAGGACTAAGTTTTACGCCTAGTGAATCAGCGCTCAACTCCTTGATTGGCTTGTTGGCTGAAGAAAGAATCTGCATAAGACTTGGCAATCTTGGCGTATTAATCTCTTTGGTAACTGTGATAAGCACAGGATAGGTTGATTCGGTTGTAACCATTTTATCACCCATATTTCTTTCTGCAACAACCTTGTCTTTTCCTGCCTTAACATTCTGGGCATAGGTAATCTGCGGTATATTCAGCAAGCCTGCAAGCCTTGGCCCAACTTGGCCGGAAAACAAATCAATGGACGCCTCACCGCACAAAATAATATCATAATTGCCGATCTTTTTTATCGCTTCTGCTAAAAGGGCCGATACAACATGATAATCATATTTCTCTGGAGGAACAACCAAAACCCCTTCATCAGCCCCCATGGCAAGTAGCTCTTTTATTCTCTCTTTTGCATCGGCTGATCCAACAGTCACCACCTTTATGCTAGTACCACTATGTTCGCTCCTGATTCTCAGCGCCTCTTCCAAGGCGTTTTTATCGATGTCACTTATCTTCTGTGGTACGCCCTGCAAAATCGGCTTCTTTGTGGTTGGATCAATCTTCATTTCAGATACGTCGACAACCTGTTTAGCACAAACTATTATATTCATTTCATCACTCCTTTCTTTTCTTTCTCAAGTTCTCTTAATTCTTTTCTTTTAATTTTGCCGCTCTGGGTTTTAGGAAGTTCTGTTACAAATTCTATTTCTCTTGGGTATTTATATGGAGCAGCAACTTTTTTTGCATGTTCCTGAATATCTTTAATAAGTTTATCTGAAGCTTTGGTTCTGTCGTGTAGAATGACGTAAGCTTTTATGATCGTACCACGCATTTCATCAGGACTTGCAACAACAGCGCACTCCAAAACATCCGGATGAGATATAATTGCTGATTCCACTTCAAAAGGCGAAATACGGTATCCGCTTGCTTTTATCAGATCGTCGTTTCTGCCGCTAAACCAGAAGTATCCATCTTCATCCTGATACAAGACATCACCGCTCAAAAACCACTCATCCTTAAAACTCTCCGTCGTCTTCTCAGATTTATTCCAATATTCTCTAAACAAACCAGGATCTTTTCTATTAATTGCAAGAACACCAGATTCACCTTGTGGCACCTGCTCACCGTTTTCATCGATTAGGGCACAGATATGGCCTGGATGAGGTTTCCCACAGGAACCAGGTTTTATTTTCATTCCTTTCATATTTGAAACATAGACCATCACTTCCGTCATACCAATTCCGTCATAGACACCAAGGCCGAATCGTCGCTTCAATTCACTAATTACTTTTGGATTCAGAGGCTCACCGGCAGAGATGCAATGGCGCAGGGATTTGAGGTTATATTTTTTCTCAGCATCTTTTACCGTTAGAAACATACGATATGCAGTGGGAACAGAAGCAAGATTTGTCACTTTGTATTTCTCCAGGAGTTCAAACCACTTGTTCGGATCAAACTTTCCTTCATAAACAAAAGTGGTGATGCCCCATCTCCAAACATAAAGAAAACCGTTGCCTAAAGGATAAATCCAGTTTAAATCTCCAGTGTGAGCTATGACATCATTTTCTTTTGCGTTCTGCCAATACAGTACACTAGGGTCGTTTCCAGGAACCCATCGATGTAGGTGAACAGCACCTTTTGGGTTTCCTGTAGTTCCAGAAGTATAACAGAAAAATGCTATGTCCGTGCTGCTAGTAGATTCTAACTCCAGATTTGCTGAGGATTCATTCATCATGTCCTCGAAGGATAATTCGCCTAGTTCAGTATCCCCAACAACAATGATGTGTTTCAGCGTTTTGCAGTTCTTTTCTATTGCATGAACTTCTTTTGCATACTTTGGAGTGGTAATCACAGCTTTTGCGCTGCTGTCATTTATTCTGTATTCAACTTCGTGCTCTCTAAACATGACACTAGATGGAATAGGAACTGCACCGATCTTTACTCCACCAATAAAAGAAATCTGAAACGCAGGGATGTTGGGAAGTCTTATGAGAAAACGATCACCTTTCTTAAATCCAAGTTTTTTTAATGCGTTGCCAAACCTGTTTGAAAGATTTTTTATCTCTTCGAATGTAAACTTCTCTGTTTTTCCTTCTGCATTTTCCCAAAACAACGCTATTTTATCTTTGTTTTTTCCTTCGGCGTGTTTGTCAACAACGTCGTAACCTATGTTGTATTTCTTTGGTATTTTCCATTTCCAATTCTTGTATTCTGTATTGTAATCAAATTCCCCCATGTTTTCACCATCTTAAGTATTGAGTGTTACAAAATTTTATTTGAGCAGACTTCCGGATATAACCATGCGTTGTACTTCAGAAGTACCCTCATATATCTCGGTTATTTTTGCATCACGGAATAGGCGCTCAACGGTATATTCCTTCGTGTAACCATATCCGCCATGGATCTGAACTGCCTTGATCACAGCATCCATTGCAGTCTCAGATGCAAACAGTTTTGCCATTGCAGCTTCTTTGCTAATTCTTTCACCTTTGTCTTTCTTATAGGCTGCGTTATAGACTAGATATCTTGCTGCTTCTATGCGTGTAGCCATATCGGCTATCATCCATTGTATTGCTTGAAAACTTGCTATGGGTTTGCCGAACTGCTGGCGCTGTTTTGCATAGTTGATACTCTCATCAAGGGCTGCCTGTGCTATACCAACCGCCTGAGCAGCAATACCTATTCTTCCCCCATCTAGAGTAGCTAACGCTATTTTGAATCCATCACCTTCGGTTCCTAGAAGATTTTCCTTAGGAACCTCCATATCCTCAAAAATAAGCTCTGAAGTAAGTGATGCATTAATGCCCAGTTTCTCAAATATGCTGCCAACTTTGTAGCCTTTCATATTACTTTCAACGATAAATGCGCTTAGGCCCTTTGGTCCAGCGGCTTTATCTGTTACAGCAAAGACGATTATGATGCCTGCCTTAGGCCCGCTTGTGATAAACGTTTTACTTCCATTAATTATGTATTTATTTCCCTTTAACTTCGCAGTGGTTTGCATTGCCCCTAGATCTGAGCCGGCATTTGCTTCAGTACCAGCAAAAGCACCTATTTTTTCTCCCTTTGCTAGAATTGGTAGATATTTTTTCTTCTGCAGGTCTGTACCATATTTCATTATGGGCCAAGCAGTCAGAGAGTTGTGCACTGAGGTTATAACGCCTGTTGATGCGCATTTGCGTGATATCTCTTCTACAACTGTCGCATAGCTAATTGTATCGAGGCCAGCTCCACCATATTCCTGCGGAATAATAATACCTAGAAGTCCAAGTTTCGCCATTTTTTCAAGTGTTTTTGTTGGATACTCCTCTTTTTTATCAAGTTCTGCAGCTATTGGTGCTACTTCTTTCTCTGCGAATTCTTTCACCATGTTTCTAATCATTTTTTGTTGTTCATTTAGTTCGAGTTGCATGCGGATTGGAATAAAATTAACAAACATAAACCTTTCCATATTGCATAAGATATGGATAAAAGAAAGAAATATAACAACCTAGCTAATTAAAGAAGGGAATTATGGCGTTAGAAAAAGGCTTTATTCATGTTTATACCGGCCCTGGAAAAGGCAAGACAACTGCCGCCCTTGGGCTAGGGCTTCGCGCTGCCGGTGCAGGTTTGAACGTCTATATGATCCAATTTATGAAAGGGAGAAGGTACAGTGAACTTGATGCTGCCAAACATCTAACTAATTTTACCATTGTTCAGTATGGAAGGGATGAATTCGTATCAAAGGAAAAACCAGAGCAGGTAGACATAGACCTTGCACAGAAGGGTTTTGCGCAGGCTAAAAAAATTGTAAAAGATGGAAAATATGATTTAGTTATTCTAGATGAGATCAACGTAGCAATCGATTACAATCTCATATCTCTTGATGACGTGCTAAAGTTGATTAAAGAAAAACCAAAAAAAGTTGAACTTATATTAACGGGGCGGTACGCCCCACCAGAGTTGGTAAAAAGTGCAGACTTAGTAACTGAAATGTTGGAAATTAAACACCCATATCAAGATGGCGTATTGGCCCGCAAAGGTATTGACTATTGAACTGGGGGAATCTTATGGTTGAAAAAGAAAAAAAAGCTGATTGTTACACACAGGCGAACGAGAATACTCCTGAGAGAAAAACTAAGTTTCAAACATTGTCTGGCATTGAAGTCAAGAATCTTTACACTCCAAAGGATATAGAGCATCTTGATTATAATGAAGACATAGGCATCCCAGGAACTTATCCGTTTCTACGTGGAGTTCACCCCACCATGTATCGTGGTCGGCTGTGGACCATGCGTCAGTTCGCTGGTTTTGGTAGCGCTGAGGAAACCAATCAACGTTACAAGTATTTGTTAGAGCATGGTGAAACTGGACTTAGTGTAGCTTTTGATTATCCGACTTTGTATGGTTATGACACCGATCATCCTCTTGCTCGTGGCGAATTCGGAAAATGCGGTGTTGCTGTGAGTAGTTTGAAGGATATGGAGATATTGTTCAGTGGCATTCCTGTTGATAAGATTACTACGTCTATGACGATCAATGGTCCTGCAGCTATTATTTGGGCTATGTATATTGCAAATGCTGAAAATCGTGGCATTAGTAAAGACAAGATTGGTGGGACGATTCAGAATGATATTTTAAAGGAATATATCGCACAGAAATCGTATATTTTTCCACCTGAGCCATCTATGCGATTGATTGTTGACACGTTTGAATACGGATCCAAGCACGTTCCGAAATGGAACACAATTAGTATCAGTGGTTATCATATTCGTGAGGCAGGGTCTACTGCTGTTCAGGAACTTGCGTTTACGTTGGCTGATGGATTTGAATATGTAAAAGCTGCAATGAAACGAGGATTAAAAATCGATGAATTCGCCTACAGATTGAGTTTCTTTTTCAATGCGCATAACGATTTTTTTGAGGAGATAGCAAAATACCGAGCCGCTCGTCGTATCTGGGCAAAAGGCATGAAGGATCTTGGTGCAAAGAAGGATAGGTCCCTATGGATGCGTTTCCATACACAGACCGCTGGTTGCAGTCTTACTGCACAACAACCTGAAATCAATATCGTACGTGTGACGATGCAAGCGCTTGCAGCTGTTCTTGGCGGCACTCAATCATTGCATACTAATTCCATGGATGAAGCGTTGGCTTTGCCTTCTGAAAAGGCTGTTCGTATTGCTCTTAGGACTCAGCAGATTATTGCTGAGGAGAGCGGTGTGACTAGTACTGCTGATCCATTGGGTGGTTCTTATTATATAGAATGGTTAACTGATAAGATGGAAGAAGAGACGTACAAGTATTTTGATCGTGTTGAGAAACTTGGCGGCGTGATTCCAGCTATTGAGAAAGGTTTCTTCCAGCGCGAGATTGCTGAAAGCGCCTATCGATATCAGAGAGAAACTGACGGAAATAAGCTTATTACTGTCGGAGTTAATAAGTATAAGATGGATGAGCCAGTTGAGATTCCAATTTTAAAGATGGATGAAAAGGGCGAGGGGCGTCAGATTAATCGTTTGAAGAAACTTCGTAAGGATAGGGATAAGGCTAAGTTTGAGCGTAATTTAGACAGACTTAGAAAGGCTGCTGAAGGTGATGAAAACCTGATGCCTTATATTCTTGATTGTGTTCACAGTTATGCAACTCTAGGTGAAACATGTGGTGTGCTCCGAGAGGTTTTTGGTGAGTACAAGGAGCCTGCGATTTATTAAAATTATAGGGGTTTGATTGTTTATGGAAAAGAAGATACGTGTGTTGGTTGCAAAACCTGGTCTTGATGGTCATGATCGTGGTGCAAAAATTGTTGCTCGTGCGTTACGTGACGCCGGTATGGAAGTGATTTATAGTGGTTTACATCAGACTGCTGAGATGATTGTTGAGACTGCGGTTCAGGAGGATGTTGATGTTATTGGTCTTAGTTTGTTGTCTGGTGCTCATATGACTCTTTTTAGGGATGTTACCAAACTTTTAAAAGAGAAGGGAATGGGTGATGTTTTGGTTTTAGGTGGTGGCATCATCCCTGAGGATGATGTGCCTGCTCTTAAGAAGGCTGGTATAGCTGGTGTTTTTGGGCCTGGTACTACTTGTGAGGAGATTGTTGAGTTTATTAAAAAGAATGTGAAAAAATGAGTAACCTTGCTTCTAAGGTTTTGAAAGGAGATCCTAGGTCTATTGCTAGACTTATTACTCTTGCTGAGAATAATTCTAGCGGACTTGCTGATGAGATGAGGGTTATTCATAAACATAGCGGTAAAGCCTATGTTGTTGGTGTAACTGGTGTGATGGGCAGTGGTAAAAGTACGCTTATTTGTGAACTAGCTCGGGCTTATAGGAAACAGGGTAAAACGGTTGGTGTGGTTGCTATTGATCCCACTAGTCCTTTCAGTGGTGGTGCCTTGCTTGGTGACCGGATTAGAATGACTGATCTTACCATGGATGATGGTGTTTTCATCCGTAGCATGGGTACTCGTGGGATGCTGGGTGGTCTTGCTAGTGCTGTTTATGATGTTGTTGAGATTCTTGATGCGTCTGGTAAGGATGTCGTTATTGTTGAGACTGTGGGCGTTGGTCAGGCTGAAGTTGATGTGGTAAAAATAGCTGATACAACTCTTGTTGTTCTTGTGCCAGGTCTTGGTGATTCTATTCAGACGATAAAAGCAGGTATAATGGAGATAGCCGATATTTTTGTTGTTAACAAGGCTGATAGGCCTGGTGTTGAACAGGTAACTGCTGAACTCGAGAGTCTAATTGATATATCGTGTATTGGTAAAGATAGAAAAATACCTGTTGTTAAAACAACAGCCAAGGAAAATAAAGGTGTAACCGAACTAATTGATGAAATTGAAAAACATAGAGAATATCTAAAGAAAACGAAGGTTTTTGAGGTTCAAAGACGGAAAAGGTATGAGGCTGAACTTATTGAAATCATTCGTAAGCGTCTTATGAATTTTATTTTCGATGAATCAACTTTTAAAGAAAAGGTGGAGTTGCTTATTGATCAAATCAGCAGAAAAGAACTCGATCCGTATACTGCTGCTGATGAAATACTCGGTAAGATTTTAAAGTAAAGTATCAGATCGGAAATAATCTTTTCTCTGATTTTTTAACAATGACTTCATTTCTAACAAATTTAAAAAAATAAAAAGAAAAAAAAGGTTTTAATTTTAGAGATGTTTAATTGCTCGTCATAGGTGTTATTGATCCTGCGGCAGCTTCGCATGCGTTGCATCCGTAGATATCATTATACAGCCAATCACAACCGAAAGCCCAGAGCGTAAACTCCATCCAAAAAAACCAAGCAAACCCCCACTCTCTGCCTCCACGAATAAGATCAAAAAAGTCTGCTATCTTCTGGAATATTGGCCCTGCCAAGCTTAAAAATAAGCATACGAAAAAAGGACGCCTTGCAGCATCAATAATTTTTGGTAATTCTCGTTCTATTTCTGCGGCTTTGGCCGTGTAACCAAGATTTCTTAATGCATCTATTCCTAGTCGTATAACATATATGATCTGCTCAGGGGTGGCTGTCTTAGGATCTATGGATTTAATTAAATTTACATCATTAGTAACAGCTGCAAGATTTATTGATTGAAGGTTTGTAGCTGTAGGGCTTGATGATTGAACACTTGTAGTTGTTGTACTTGTTGCTACCTGTTGTGTTTGTAATGCTGAGATAAAAGGCATAGAAACCATAAGTAATGCGGCAAATACGCTCCCGATCAATATTTTCTTTTTTGTCATCATTTCTTTTCATCCCCCTCCGCCTGTTTTTTGACAAAGGGATAGTTGATATCGGCGGCGTACCAACAAATCAATTAACATTTTTATAAACAACTATATATTTTAATTTAAATAAAACCTTCGACTAAAATTTCCATCAAAAGATTAAAATACTCGCAAATTAACATAACTATGATGGAAAAATGATAAAATTAGATATAAAGGACAGAAAAATACTCTATGAGTTAGACAATGACTCAAGGCAATCATTTGCAAAAATATCAAAGAAAGTAGGTATGAGTAAAGACGTGGTACAATACCGGGTAAACAAACTTATGGAAAATGGGATAATTACTAGTTTTTATGCTAGGATCAACTCGTTTAGACTAGGATATTTCACAATAAGATTCTATCTTATTTTCCAGAATACAACCCCTGATATTAAAAATGAAATTATTGAATATTACGCAAAAAATAAATCAACATTACATTGCGCATTAATTGAAGGAAGATTTGATCTGGTAGTAAACGTGTGGGTAAAAGATTTACAAGATTTTTATATCTTCTGGGAAGAAGGACTTAAAAAATATCGGAAATACATCGCAAAAGAAATTTTTACTATCTACATTGAAAGTAATCAATTTAGAAATTCCTATATATTACCAGAGAACTATAACAAATCTGATCGAGAAAATATTATAAAAATGGGTGTTGGTGATAAAAAAGTTGAAACCGATGATCTGGACTGGAAGATACTACAAATTCTTAATAACAACGCACGAACACCAGCAAAAGAAATAGCCAAAAAAATAAAATCTACCGCTACCATGGTAAGCTACAGGATAAAAAAATTACAAGAACTTGACGTAATACAAGGATTTAAAATTGATTTAAACTTGGAAAAACTTGGATATCAGCAATTCAAAGTTGATATTTATTTAAATGATTATACCATAAAATACCAGATCTTTAATTACATCAAATATAACCCTCATTTAACATGGGCGAGCAAATCCATAGGAGTATCCGATTTAGAACTAGAATTCAATGTAGAAAACCTTGAAAAACTACATCAGATCATCCAAGATGTCATTATTCGTTTCCCAGATGCCGTAAGAAGCTACCAATATTTTTATACAATGCAACTTCCAGATAGTATATATGTTCATATGGCTGAAAAATAAATACTAGATATAATAGTTAAAAAATATAGAAAAAAAAGAGGTTTTTTTTGTTTGTTATAATTATTTAGTCGATTAAGTTTGGTCTACCAACGCTGATGCTGCTGGAGCTACCTGAATTTTGTATTGTTATACTTTGGCTATCGTATGCTCCAATATAAGGCCATTTTCGAACGTCAACGTTGTTTGTATCACTAATTTCAAGGATTAAATTGTCTGGATCAACAATTGCCCTTAGTGATGCAAATCCTGGAAGAGGATTCTCATGTCCACCAACACTAATCGAATAAGCAATTTCATCACCTGGTTCCAATGGTAGATATTTTGACCAATCCAAGGTTTCCCAATATACCACTTCACCCTTCTTCTCAACTTCAATACGGAATTTTAATGTTTCATATGAATAAACTGCTTTTGTTCCTATGTTTTTTATAGTAATGGAAGTATAATATCCCTCGGACTTCCAATCATAGCCAAAGTAACGGTGGCTAAAGCTTATTGTTAAATCAGGTAGGTCATCATGAATAACTATAGTCTGGCTTGATGCTTCCGTTTCCATCTCTGCTGTTGAGAGAGATGCAACACTCGTCAATAAAAACATGCTCAATATTCCTATTGCGATGCTTTTCTTATTCATTCTTTATTTCCTCCCAAATTTTTAAATTATATACAGCATCTATATCTAAATTAATATATAAATATTATGGAACGGTTATCCTGCAACAAAAACAAAAATACTAAAAGATAAAAAAGAGTTTTTTTGTTTGTTGCTATAATTGTCTAAAGGATTATTGTATTGTCTAGTCGATTAAGTTTGGTTTACTAGCAGTGCTGCTGCTGGAACTAGTTGATGAACTAGAACTAGTGGTGCTTGTAGTAGTTTTGGAGCTTGTTGATAGGCCTGCAGAGATAGGGGTTGTTATGATTATTGGTGTCGGTTTATTCTTAGGAATTGAAATTGCTAATGGGTCTGACCAACTGGTCTCCTCATAGAGGCGATTTTCAAAATTGATTTTCGATGTTTTTACTCTAACTTGATAAACTCCTTCGGAACTCCATTTGTGTGTTGCTTCGGCAGGGTTGTCTGATGAGTATGGTCCAAGTACGTCACTAAAGGTTCCATCACCCCAATCAAAGTAGTAGTATACAATTTGCTCTTTTGAGGAGGTATCTTCTTTAACCTGTGCGGTAAACGTATATTCTATTCCAGGGGTTCCTGTAGATGGTCCAGATGGCGGATTTGGTTTATTTGTAGATACCTGGGATTGAAGAGAACTATCTGGGTAGCCGTTAACGCTTTCTTCAGCATTTTCAATGTTGGCTTTGAGCCCCTCACCTTGCGGGTATCCACCGATTTTTAGGCTCGGATCTCCTATAAGGACGAATTCTTCGACAGTAAAGAGATCATACGGGATATTGGTAATGTAATCATTCTGTGCTTTTGTCAACATCTGTGACACTTTATCGCTAGTTGAATAAGCCTGCCAAAAGTGGATCGACAGATAACCGCAGCCGTAATCTATACCCCCAAAGGCCGTCCTAGTAGCACCAATGGTTGCAATAAAACCACCACTGGATTTGGCTATGCAGCACCAGGCGAAACAAGGGAGCAGCTTAGAACCATCATAATTGAATTTATTTATAACAGCCTGCAAAGTATCAGGTAAGTAACCGACTAAATCAGTAACATCAAAATCAAGTTTAGCAGTAAGACAGGCATCAAAGAAAGCAATGGGAAGCTTATATCCATTTGTAGCGCCTAAAAGATGGTTAGTGTGATAAGGGACCCATGTAGTATCATCACTATTTGGAGGATGGGTAGCAACTCCTATCTCGAAGCCATGGCCAGCATAGTCAATAAATCCAGCACCTCTGTTTATTGCCTGATTTAGTGACCTTGCACTAAATGTGCCATCGGAAGTCCATAACTTTGTAGGTGTAAAATCTGACATGATTTGTTCTGTTATCAGATTTTTTTGTTCACCTTCATTTCCATTGTTTCCTGGGAACGTGTCGCCTCCGACGAGAACTATGTTCTTGAACCAGCTTTCTCCATAGGTTTCTGTTTCATAGTGGATTATCTTATCAACAACTGTTTTAACCTCTGCGTTCCTTCCACAGGGTAAACGACCTACGTTGACATCTGGGTAAAGATCTACACCGTCAATGTCGTAAAACTGGTGTTGGTCATGATAAACCTCTCCGAATTTACCATTTTTATTTTCATCCCAACTGCAAAAACCACCAGTGTCGTTGTAAATATCTGAATAATAAAGATCAGTTATTAGATCACCTTCCCAGAAGCTTGCATAAGAGGTTCTGATAGGTAATTTATCAATGCTACCGACAAGGAGAACGTAGTCAATTCCCCAGGTTTCAATAGCATCTTTAATAAAGTATTTTATTTTTTCAGCCTGGTCAAAGCCGTTATACGCAGAATATATGTCCTCGGTCGTCTTCAGGATAGTATTAACACCCATACTGATCTTGTGAGCAATCAGAGGTTGTAGTTCATTTGAGAATTCAGATGGGGATATGATGACGAGATCATATTGATCAGAAAATACCGTTGGAGTGGCAGGTTCTTCATAGGTTACTTTGATATGGATACTATTAGTATAATCAATTCTGTTATCTGTAGGGAAGTACTGAATTGGATAGCAGTGTACTGCGAGATAAATAACGTGTTCCTCACCCTTTAAGCCTGCTCCAATATCGTAACTATAACCGCTAGATGGATATAACGCTGAACTACCATACGTCGCTCCATCTATAGCTGGTTCCACTGCAACCTGTGCAGTGGCAGTAGATACTGGAATTAGTTCTGGAGCAGGCTGTACCTTCTTTTCCAACAACAGCTCGTTTGTCCCTGAAAAACTCACATCAACATGACTAATTTTCGTTCCAAAAGCTAAAGTATACACCCGTGTTACAATAGGTAACGTGGGTTTTCCTTCATTTACAAGAGATGATGTCGCTTCTTTCAGGTTCACGGTTACATATTGACCCTCATCTTTTATAACAGGTTCCGAAATAGCAATCGATTCTTCCTTGGTTTTCACACCATAAGTTACAGCAATAGCTCCATTCATATCGTTAGTTACAGCAATAGTTCCAAATCCACTTAGAACTAAAACTCCAACTATTAAAAACGGTATTAGTTTTTTCATTTTTTCTGTCTCCCCTAAATTAACAAATGTTAAGATACTAATGAAACTTTGTTTATAAAAACTTTTTGTAAAAATAAAAGAGTCGAAATGAAAAACAAAACTTTATCAAAAAAACATGAGAAAAAAGAATCATTTCCCCTTAAATGATGGTTTACGTTTCTCTAAGAACGCAGTCATCCCCTTTTTCTAGAGCTGCAGATAAGATACTGGGTAAGATTTTAAAATAAAAAATAAGAAAGAGAGATGATTTTTTGGTTGTTACTATAATTATCTAATGGATTATTGTATTATCTAGTCGATTAAGTTTGGTCTACTAATGCTGGTGCTACTGGAACTGATTGGTAAACTAGAAACTAGCGGAGCTAGTAGTGGTACTTGTTGGTGGATTCCATAGATCCTCAAGGATATCAATTAAGAAGTCTATAATCTTGTCAAGAAACAAAGAAATGTTATTGTATATCCCTAAAAGCACTGCAAGAACTGCTTTTATGTATCCTGCAAAAACACTGAATATCTGTTTGAAAGCATCTATGATAAGTGTTGCTATAAGGGTCAAAAATAAATAAATAATATACAAAATTTGACTTATAATACCAGCAGATAAAACTGGATATAGTTCATTAAGTTGAGCAATAATATTTCGTACATCACTAGAGTAGCTGCTTTCAAAATATTTTATTAAATCAGTGAATTCTTGTTTGTTTTTCAAAACATCAACATAAGAACTTGCTAAAGAAATCTTTTTATCAAGATCTTCTGTGTTTTGAATAGCGCTTGCTATTGTTTTTAGTTTTATATCATTTGATATTTGCTTCACTAAGCTGTTGAAATAGAGATCGTTCTTTAGTCTTAAACACATTGCTTTGATAGAGCTTATCAGTTCTTGTTGTGCAGATCCAACTGCGTCAATACTTACTTTTTCCTGAACAGATTCAACTGCTTCAATACTTGCTTTTTGCTGAACAGGTGCTGCTATACATGTTGTCATCAGCATCAGTGTTGCTGCAAAAACAGCAAAACAAACAATCATACTCTTTCTATTCATTTTTTATCACCATATTCATATTTTTATAAAATATGATAGATATAAGTATATATAAATGTTTCCATAAATATATGGAACATCTATCGCAATAGCGGTTTTTATATTGATTTTCATTTCAAAAAAGAAGAAAAAGATTGTTTTATTTTCCTTTGAAATTTGTTTTCCTCTTTTCTAAAAAGGCAGTCATTCCTTCTTTTTGATCCTCTGTTTGAAAACTCTTGGAAAAATAGGATATTTCTAATTCACATGCTTTTTTCAAATCAACTTCCATTCCGTTGTTCACGAGTGATTTAATGAACGCCGTCTGAACTGTTGATTTGCTTGCTATCTTATTTGCTATCTTCTCTGCTTCTTCCATGATTTTGTCATCAGGCACAACCATGTTTACTAAACCTATGTGATGTGCCTCGTTTGCATCAATGTTGTCACCAGTAAGCAACAATTCTTTAGCTTTCATACGTCCAACAAGTCTTGGTAACCTCTGCGTTCCGCCAAAGCCCGGGTGTATCCCAAGATTAATTTCAGGTTGCCCAATTTTAGCACTAGTTGCTGCTATACATATATCACAAGCCATCATGACTTCGCATCCGCCCCCAAGTGCGTAACCATTAACTGCTGCGATAAATGGTAATCGTGATTTCTCAATATCCATCAAAAGGTTGTGCCCCATCTCAGCGAACTTTTTTGCCTCAGATGGGTTCATATCCTTCATCTGTTTTATGTCTGCGCCTGCGATGAACGCCTTTCCTTCGCCTGTTAGTATCGCGACTTTTATGTTTTTGTCTTTTTCAAGTTCTTCAACAGCTTTTGTTAACTCAAGTATTGTATCCTTGTTCAACGCGTTTAAATTGTTAGGTCGATTAATTTTTATTAAGCCGACGCCCTCTTTCTTTTCAACTATTATATTTACGTATGACATTTTGTCATCACCTATTTATTATAGTTATAGAACCCCTTACCGGTTTTTCTACCGAGTTGACCAGCCTGTACCATCTTTTTCAAAAGTGGACATGGTCTATATTTAGAATCATTAAAACCTTCATATAAAACAGTCATAATGTTAAGAACCACATCAAGACCAATAAGATCAGCCAGCTCCAATGGCCCCATCGGATGATTCATACCAAGCTTCATCACATTATCAATGTTTTCAACAGCCCCAATACCCTCCATATAGCAATAGATCGCCTCATTTATCATAGGCATCAAAAGCCTGTTAGAAACAAAACCAGGGCCATCGTTAACCTCAACAGGTGTTTTACCCATTTTTTCAGAAATCTCTTTTATTAGTTTAGTCGTCTCATCATCTGTCTTAAGACCACGAATAACCTCAACAAGCTTCATCAAAGGAACAGGGTTCATAAAATGCATACCAATAAACTTCTCAGGTCTGCTAGTAACTGAAGCTAGATCCGTAATAGGTATGGTGGAAGTATTAGATGCAAAAACACACTCTTTCTTACATATCTTATCAAGATCTTTGAACAACTGTTTTTTCACCTGAACGTTTTCAAAAATCGCTTCAACTATTAAATCAACGCCTTTCAAATCATCAAGTTTTGCTGTACCACTAATTTTATCCATGATTTTCTTTTTATCATCGGCTGTCATCTTACCTTTTTCAATACTCTTATCAAGAAACTTCTCAATCTTACCAATACCTTTTTTAACAAAATCATCAGTGGTATCACGTATAACTACATCAAAACCAGCCTGTGCGGCTACAAGGGCTATACCATGCCCCATCTGACCAGCGCCAATTACACCTATTTTTTTAATCGTCATATAATTCCTCCTTTTACCTTTCAATAATCATTGAAACAGCATGTCCTCCTCCAAGACAAATAGTTGCGAGTCCTCTGTTTTTATTATATTGTTTCATGGCATACATCAAAGTTATCAGTATTCTTGATCCGCTGCTTCCAATTGGGTGGCCAAGTGCGACCGCACCACCATGAACATTGAATTTCTCTTTTGGTATACTTACTCCTTTCATCAGTGCAACTGATGCAGACGAAAACGCCTCATTATGCTCAACTAAATCAATATCGTCAATTGAGAGATTCATCTTCTTTAAAAGATCTTTCACACCAGGGACAGGTGCTTCCATTACATACTCTGGTTTAACACCACAGACATTATATCCTTTGATTGTCGCAAGTGATTTAATTCCCAACTTTTTTGCTTTATCTTTACTCATTACTACAACCGCTGATGCACCATCTGAAATCTGAGATGCGTTGCCTGCTGTGACGACCCCTCCTTCCTTGAAAGCTGTTTTTAATTTCGCAAGATTTTCAAATGTTGAATCCTTTCTGATACCTTCGTCTTTATCAAAAATAATTGGTTCGCCTTTCTTCTGTTTGATTTCAACTGGTACTATTTCTTCCTTAAATTTACCCTCATCTGTGGCCTTTGCTGCTTTCTCGTGACTCGATGCTGCAAACCTGTCACAATCTTCTCTTGTCACTTTGTATTTTTCTGCTACGATTTCCCCGGTCATTCCCATATGGAATTTGTTGTATACATCCCAAAGACCGTCGTTTACCATGGCGTCGATGATTTTGCCATCGAAGAGACGGTATCCAAACCGTGCCTTATCTAAAATATACGGACAGTTTGTCATATTCTCCATCCCACCAGCAACAACAATCTCTGCATCATCACATCTTATAGCCTGAGCAGCTAGTATTACTGCTTTAAGAGACGAACCGCAGACCTTATCCACGTGAAAAGCACCAGCTTCATAGGGTATGCCTGCAGCTATTGCGGCCTGTCGTGCAACATTCTGATAAAGACCTGCTGATACAACATTACCCATAATAACTTCATTCACATCGGTTGGTTTTATGCCCGCTCGTTTCACAGCCTCTTTGATAGCGATTCCGCCAAGTTGCGGAGCTGAAAAACCTTTCAAAGCGCCATCGAATTTTCCCTGAGCCGTTCTTACACCTGAAACTATCACGATTTCTTTCATTTATATTGTGCCTCCTCCAAATAATAAGTTTGTTCTGGCAATAGGATTTGGATTTAAAACATTTTCCAAAAATTATCCTATCGGCTCAAACAAAAAAAGTAAAATAGGATTTAGAACTCTGTTAGATTTCTCTCCGGGGAAGTATCCTAAACCAAAAACAAGAAAAGGCAACAATACAAATATCCATTTCATCATAGGCCGTTTTCCCAGATGCTGTCGTAACCTGTACGCTTATTGTATGTTTCCCGATGGCTGGTTTGAAAAATCTTTCTATTTTGCATTCATAAGGTGGCATTTTATGGTCTACCATAATTTGTTCACTATCTATGCAGAAATAAACGTCTTTGATTTCTTCATCGGTAGAGATATTGACTCTAATTTTATTGTTTCTCCCGATGATATAAGTCATTCCGTTCAAATCTGTACGCCATAGATTGAAACCAGGTAATCTAAAAATTTTATGGTCAAACAGATAAAAACATCCTGCACAGGGTGTTACTATACGAACTTGAACATCAATTGGTTTATTTGCAAGTTCAGCTGCAATAGCAAGTAAAAATTTTGTAGCTTTCACAAAATACGTAAAATTAATTTTATCGATACTATCTCTGGTCATCAAAAAAGGATAATTATCTGACTCAGTATACATCACAGCATCATAACCAAAATCCAGAAATCCCTGTTGATCTTGTGAAATATGGGGAACAGGCTTAACCGTGAGGTCAATATACTCTGTATATCTTTGACAAACATCATTGGAAAACGAAGAAATCCATTCTGTTCTCTCCGATTCTATTATTTTTAAAATTCTTCCTCCTTCTGTTGTATTAGCATATCCAATCATGTCGACATCAAGAACTGCGATAATATTCTCATTTCTGCCATATGCCCTTTTTGCGTATGTATAGCTACCATAGGCACCTACTTCTTCCCCTGATGTAGCAATGAAACGGATAGTATGATTAAAATGATATTTACACAAAATACTAGCAATGGCAAGTATCGCAGCTATACCCGAACCATCGTTATCAGCTCCTACATTTGTACAATTCTTTTTTGGAATATAAAGAGGATAAGTTATGGTATCATAGTGTGCACATATAATAAACACAGCATCACTTGAAGGATCAGTTCCTTTCAAGGTTGCTACAACATTTTTTCCCTGAAATCGTATATATTTCCATTCATCAAAATACACATCTAAACCTATTTTTTTGAATTCATCATAAATATATTGTGCAGCTTTTTTACAATTATCAGAACCAGTATATCTGCTACCAATATCCACCAGACCTTTCAGGTAATAATAAACAAGGGATTCATTAACTTGATTAATTAAATCTACAATATCAGCAGATAAATCCAGATTAGACCAAGAGTTTGCAGTAGAAACATCATCTGTTTTATTCAAATTAACAGCAGATGCAGTTGGAATTATTAGCATTAAAATTGTTACTATGCAACATATTTTCAATTTCATTTTAACACCATTTTTTCAACTTATCTTATACTTAATACAAAAACATCCATTTCATCATAAGCAACTTTACCACTTTTTGTAAAAACATATACGCTAATCTTATGTTTACCTCGAAGAGGATAAAAACCTCTTTTTAATCTCCAACTATCTGTATATCCTTTTGAAAAACCTTCAGCCATTCCATCAATGCAAAACCAAACATAATCAATTTCCTCTTCAGATGAAATATTGATTTTTACATATGGTCTTCCTATTACATATGTCATACCTCGAAGACCAGTTTTATAAAAATTAAAACCAGGAAGTTTAATCGGAATATTAGAAATATAAAAATGGCTTTCAAGAGGAGACACAATTCTAACTTGGATAGCAATATCAATATTAGCTATATAACCAAGTATTGCCACTAATATTTTTGTTGCATTAGTAAAATAAGAATAATTAATTTTATCAATGGTATCCTCTGGTTTATGAAGCCATGGATAAAAAATTGAATTATCATGAGTAAATAAAACACCATCATAACCATAATCAAAAAATGGATGATAATTACATGACGGAAAATTTGGAGAAATCTTAACACTAAAATTTGAAAAACTATATGTTTCAATAATTTGATTTGAAAGATCAAATATCCATTTGCTTCGGTCGTGAAAAAGAATCTGTAAAAAATTTTTATTGCTAGATGAATTTGTATAACCAATCATGTCGATATCCAAGACAGCTATAATATTTTCATTATTTTCATAAGCTTTTTTAACATAGGCATGAGCTCCAAGAGCACCAATTTCTTCTCCTGAAAAAGCTATAAATTTTATTGTATGTTTGAACAAATATTTACTAAAAATATTAGCAATTGATAGTATAGCTGATACACCTGTTCCATCATCATTTGCACCAGGTGTATTCTTTACTGTATCATAGTGTGCACTTATAATTATCACAGCATCGCTATCAGGATCAGAACCATTTAAAGTTGCTACAACATTTTGACAGTTATACTGGAGATATCTCCATGGTTCTATTTTTACATCTAAACCTATTTTTTTGAATTCATCAAAAATGTAATTTGCAGCTTTTTTACAATTCTCCGACCCTGTATACCTCGGTCCAATTTCAGTTAGTCCTTTCAGATAATTCTTTACAAGCGATTCGTTCACTTGGTTAATCATATCGACAATATTGTTATTTATACTAATTTGTTCAGATAAAAAACCATTGGATTCTTCACCTGCATTTGATATTTCAATTACTGAGGATATGGGTGCAACAAGTAAAACAATTAAAAAAACTGCAAATAGCCTTTGTTTCATAAAAATCCTCTAAGCATTAATTATTATATTTTAACTTAGATATATATAAATATTTGCTTTTTAATGTTTAACATCTACTTTTAAAGAACAAAAATCCCCTAATTTCGCCTCAAGTTTATCTCCTGCGGCTATCTCACCAACGCCCTCAGGGGTACCAGTCATAATTAAATCACCAGGCTCAAGAGTCATGATACTAGATATAAACTCAATAATTTGCTCGACAGAAAAAACCATATTACTAGTGTTAGAATTTTGACGAACTTCACCATTCACTTTTAAAGAAATATCAAGATTATTTGGATCAATAACATCCTTTTTTAACACAACAGTACTAATCGGTGCAAACGTATCAAAACCCTTAGCTATAGCCCAAGGCCAACTGTTCTTCTTTGCTTTATCTTGGATGTCCCTGGCAGTGATATCTAAACAAACCAGATAACCCAAAACATAATCCAAAGCATTTTTTTGTGATACATTTTTACATTTTTTACCGATAACAATGCCAAGTTCTACCTCATGATGTAAACACTTCGACATCTTTGGAATTTTTATGGAATCACCATTGAAGATAACGGAGCTGGCAGGTTTCAGAAAAAGAAGAGGGTTCTCAGTTACAGTAGTATGCATCTCTTCAGCGTGTTTCCTATAAGACCTTGCTAAACAAACAAGCTTACCTATAGCAACCTTTTTTCTGCTTTTATCCTTGAAAATGTAATAAGTCATACACCAAGCAAACTGCATCCACTAATTTAAAGTTTTTACAAGAACCTTGATTCTACGATAAGTTTCTTTAACATATTATTGTTAACGTGATGAGGATTCTATGAAGTTCATTCCAAATTCCACGATAAAAAACAACATGCTTAAGGAGACCGGATTAAGCGATATAGATGAACTATTTTCAGATATTCCAAAACAAATAAGAGTCAAAAACTTGAACCTTCCCAAAGGGTTATCCCAACAGGATACAGAACAAAAACTAAGAGAAATAGCAAAGAAAAACAAATCCTTCTGCGATATGTTGAGTTTTCTGGGGGGCGGAATCAAACAACATTACATTCCACCTGCGGTTAAATCAATAATCTCTCGCGCAGAGTTTTACACTGCTTATACTCCATATCAACCTGAAGCATCCCAGGGTTTTCTTCAAGCTATGTTTGAATATCAAAGCATGATCGTAGAGCTTACCAGCATGGATATTGCTAATGCATCATTGTACGACGGTGCTACTGCTTTAGGCGAAGCAGCACTCATGTGCTCACGAATAAACCGGAAAAAAACCTTTGTTATACCTCAAAACATATCTTGGGAGAAAAAATCTGTTCTGAAAAACTACACAAAAGGACCAGGCATAAAAATCAAAGAAATTCCATATGACGACAAAACAGGAAAAATAGATGCAGAAAAACTAGAGAAAAGCATTGACAACGATACCGCTGGAGTATATATTGAAAATCCGAATTTTTTCGGTGTTTTTGAGGATAGTGTTGACAAGATTAGTAAAATTGTAAAAGATGCAGGTTCCCTCTTTGTCGTCGGAATCGATCCAATCTCACTCGGAATTATAAAGAGCCCAGGAAGTTACGGTGCAGATATTGTGATTGGTGAAGGAAGAGCCCTTGGCAGCCCAATGGATTTTGGAGGGTCTAGTTTAGGTATTTTTGCATGTAAGAACGATTTTTTACGACAGACGCCCGGTCGTATCATTGGTATGACAAAGGATACGGATGGTAAACGTGCGTTCTGTATGACTTTTCAGACTAGAGAACAACATATTCGACGTAGCAAGGCCACTAGTAACATCTGTTCAAACGAAGGTTTATGTGCTCTTACTGCAGTAACTTTCCTATCATGGCTTGGAAGCATTGGATTACAAGAATTAAGTAGAATTAATTTTGAAAAAGGGCAGAAATTGGCCAAGACTATAGAATCTGTTCATGGTTTCGAAAAAAGATTCACGGGCATTCATTTTAACGAATTCGTAATTAAATGTCATGATCCTAACAAAGTCAACAAAGAGCTGCTAAAAAGAGGCATTCATGGCGGACTAGTATTGAATAAATGGTGTCCGGAACTTAAAGACTGCATGCTTTTTGGTGTTTCAGAGTTACACACTGACAAAGACATGGAAAAACTTTCATCTGCATTAAAGGAGGTCTAACATGTATAGATCTGCTGTTTATGATGAACCTCTGCTAAATGAACTGGAATCATACACAAAAGAATGCAAAAGTGAACCAATCGCTTCACTGCCTGCATCTCTCCAGAGAAAGGACAAACCTTGCATTCCTGATCTAGATGAAACCCAGATTGTTCGTCATTTCTTCCGCTTAAGTCAAATGAACTATGGTCTTGATTCCGGAATTTACCCACTAGGCTCTTGTACTATGAAATACAATCCTAAGATTTGCGAGGAGATAAGCAGATGGGATAATTTTGCAGGCATACACCCTTATCAAGATGCCTCAACAATCCAAGGAAATCTACAAATCATGTATGAACTTGAAAGGATGCTTTGTGAAATAACAGACATGGATTATTTTACGCTTCAGCCTGCGGCTGGGGCTCATGGCGAGTTTCTAGGAATGCTTTTGACTCGAGCTTATCATGAGTTTAACAAAGACATTCAAAGAGATGAAGTCATACTACCAGATACTTCTCACGGTACAAATCCAGCTAGCGCTGCTATGGTGGGCTATAAACTAACAGAAATTCCATCCACCAAAGATGGAACCGTAGATCTTGACATTCTTGAAAAAACACTTTCAGAAAAAACCGCATGTTTTATGCTTACCAATCCTAACACACTTGGTATCTTTGAATCAGAGATACTCGAAATATCCAAACTTGTTCACAGGGCTGGCGCATTACTCTACTATGACGGAGCCAATATGAACGCTATCATGGGCAAAGCAAGACCTGGAGACATGGGATTTGACATCGTACACTTGAATCTGCATAAAACTTTTGCAACACCACATGGTGGAGGCGGACCAGGTAGCGGACCGGTTGGAGTTAAAGAAAAACTGGAAAAATTCCTGCCAATCCCAAGAATATGCAAAGATGAGAAAGACAATTACTTCTTTAACTACGGTTATCCCAACTCCATAGGAAAAATCAGAGGGTTCTATGGTAACTTCTCTGCAATCCTGAAAGCCTACGTTTACATAGTTATGATGGGTGGAGACGGTCTAAAAGAAACCTCAGAAGTTGCTGTTTTAAACTCCAATTACATGAAAAAGAAACTAGTAAACTCTGGAAAATACGAACTTCCATACAAAGAACTTAGAAAACACGAGTTTGTACTAAGCTGTGAAAAACTAAAGCAAGATAAAAACATTAGAGCACTTGATGTGGCCAAGCGCCTTCTTGACTACGGTTTACATCCACCAACAATCTACTTCCCGCTCATAGTCAAAGAGGCATTGATGATTGAACCCACCGAATCCGAATCAAAATACGAACTGGACAAATACATCAACGCATTGATTAAGATTGCAGATGAGAATCCAGAAATCGTGAAAAACGCACCAAATAACACATCAGTTAAACGTATAGATGATGTTGGTGCCACGAAAAATCCGATTCTTAATTGGAAAATGATCTAAGGCTGCTCTTCAGTTTTCTCGTAAAGAGATAATAGAATACCTACTATTCCGGATATAACAAAAACACTTGTTACGGAATAAATACCAATATCATACCACACGTTGTATCGTGTGCCCCAATAAATGTAAAGACCAACACCGAATATTAGAAGTAACAATGAGATCAATGTAAATACATTAAATTTTTTGATGTTTATTTTCATCATATTTTCTTTCACCTTCTAAACCATATTTTAGATATGGGAGCACTGGGATTTGAACCCAGATCGGCGGGTCTCTTCTAAGGTCATCGCTCCAGTTAATCATCATATATCAGATGACCCTCTTTTAATCATTCCATAACTGGAGCCCGCAATGATGCCGGGTTACACCATGCTCCCATTAATATTTTTACTTCCGTCTGGCTCTCTTTTCACGTCTCATACGTTTTTTTCGCCATTTCCATCGCATTTTTCTTCTTTTTTTCCATACCCGTGAACTACGTTTCATCTTAGATTTCCTCTGATATTATAGCTTGCCCTAAACAACTACCCATATTTAATAATTTAGGAAATTGTCTACAAACAAAGCCATCAACAAATAAAATTGTTTTTAAAATATTAGGCTAGTTTTTCCGTTACCTTTTCTTTTTTATCCATCCAAACGTACTTGCATCTTGTGCAATACCATCCCATTGAAACCCAGTACTGTTTACCATACTTAGGATTAATATGTCTGTAAAGTCTTACCAAGCCAAGATTACAATTTGGACATTTTTCTTTAAATGAATCCTTGTAAGGTTCGCTACCAGTCTTGTATATGAGCGTATCAGAGGCCACAGTATAGGTATAGCCACATTTTGTGCAGTACCAAGCTGTAGGGATCCATTTTCTTTTTCCATCTATGCTTTTGTTTTGATAAAGTTTAACAGCCTTTGAGCTGCATTGAGGACACTTTTTTCTTATAGTTATCACCAAACCCGCGTGCTTTTCAATACATTTTTACTTATCTAGATTTACTACCATCTTATGAATATATGGCAGTTTTATATAGACCCGACTTCCTTCCCCAAGCTTGCTTTCTGCCCAGATTTCACCGCGATGCTTCTGAACGATCTCCTTACAAATAAATAAACCAAGCCCCACACCCTCATTTTTACGATCATCGCCCGTATATGCCTGATAAAATTTTGTGAAAATCTTATTTAACTCATTCTTTGAGATGCCAATCCCTGTGTCTTCAACCCAAATTAAAATGTGGCCATCTTTTTCTTCAGCTCCAATGGTTATAGATCCATTGTCTGTAAATTTAATGGCGTTTACAATCAGGTTCTTTAAAACCTGCGACAAACGATTTCTGTCACCCATTATACTAGATAGATCTTTTGGTATGGCGGTTATAAGCTCCAATTTCTTGTTATTGATGCTGAGCTTCATATCCTCTACTACCTCATGAAGAACTTCGACAGGATTCAGCTTCTCCATGTCAAACCTCATGGTATCACTGTCGAGCCTCGAAACATCCAAAATATCGCCAACCAATTTCAACAGACGTTCGGAATTTCTGAGGCTAATCTTTGCCCAATTTTTAACCTTCTCGCTGGTATCCTCATCATGGATAATCAAATCAAGATAGCCTTTTATTGGAGTAACGGGAGACTTTAATTCATGAGCAGCTATGTTCATAAACTCAGTTTTAAGCCGCTCAGATTTCTTTAACTCCTCTTCTATCTTCTTACGTTCGGTGATATCTCTAACTGTGCAAACCATACCTGCAAATTCATTTTCCTTTTCCAAAGGAGCAATATTTGCCTCAAGGGGAATACTATGGCCATCGGCATGAACTAGTTCAAGCTCTACATTCTCAATTTTTTCATCCTTTTTCCTTGTATCAATAAAAATCTGCTGGAAAAGATAAATCGAATCATCAGAAAGGTAGTTTCTGAAAAGAGTCGCTAGAATTTGGCTCTTTCGTCTACCACACATCTTCTCAAAAGACGGGTTCACATAGGTCAATCGACCGAGAGGATCGATCGTTAAAACCCCATCTGCAGACGTCTCGGCAAGAACCCTGTATTTCTCCTCAAGTTTAACCAATTCCTCCCATGCCCTCTGACGCTGTGTGACATCCCTTCCCCTAACAAGGATACCTTTAACCTCTTCTTTCTCCTTGATACAGTCATTTGAAAACAAAAATCTATATTTTGTACCATTTTTTGTTATTAAATCACATTCGTAATCACTGCTTTTTTCTTCACGTGCAACCTTATTAATGGCATCAAAGTGTTTCTTTGTATCTTCCTCGGAAAATAACTTCCCAATCTCAAAGAGCGACTTTCCAATTACTTCCTCTTTCTTCAAACCACATAACGTTGTAGCTGTATTATTTATATCCGAGATAGCCCCGTTTGGATCAAGATACAATAAGAAGTCACTTGTTGCATCGAAAATATTCCTGAATTTTTTCTCAGATTCGATGAGCTCTTCTTCTGCTTTTTTTCTTTTGTATCTCTCTTTTAAATCCCTAAATATAACAAGATCGCCAACGATTTTTCCGTCTTCATATAATGAATTTGCATTTATCTCCACATAAATTTTTTCTCCATTTTTTGCGATCGCTTCAATCTCATAAGGGGGAATCTTCTTCCCACTCATTCTTTTGGCAAAATTATCTAATGTTTTGCTAAGACTTTCTTTAGTTAAAATTCCCATTTCATCAAACTTTTTCCCAATTAAATCCTTTTTACTGTATCCAAGTAATTCTACAACCTGCTGGTTTACATCAGAAAAATAACCATTTTTATCAATAATAATAATTGGATCTATTGCCGTCTCGAATAAATTCCTATATTTTTTCTCAGATTTTCCTATTTCGTCATCTGCCCTCTTAATTTCAGTGACATCTCTGGAGATGCCCATTGTTCCTATTACTTCCCCATCTTCGTTGTACCTTGGTATTTTAGTAACAGAAACCCAATGCTCCACATCATCTGCATCTATGATTTTCTCTATTTTGTTGATAATCGGTTTGCCCGTCTTCATCACTTTCTTATCATCATCATGTATATCTCTTGCCACATTTTCAGTTAAGAAATCAAAGTCTGTCTTTCCAATCATATCTTCTGAAAAAACATTTGAATGCTCTGCTTTGGCTTTGTTCACTTTTACAAATCTGCTATTTTCATCTTTGAAATAAATGGAGTCAGGAATATTGTCTAAAAGCGACTGTAACAAATCACGTTCATACTCTAGTTCTCTTTCCATCTTCTTACGAGCAGTGATATCTTTTATGACACCGATAGAGCCAACAACCTTCCCTTCATGATTCTTTAAAACGCTTATCGAAAGATCCGCATCGATTAATTCGCTATTCTTCTTGAGAATCTTTGTTTCCATGTGATGTTGCATACCTTTTTGTCTTACATTTTCAGATCTGATTTTTTTCCATTCTTCTATTGGATAAAGCAAACTAATGGGTTTCAAATACAAATCGTCTTTACCCATGCCTAAAAGATTCTCTGCGTATTTATTCCAGGAGACAATCCTCTCGTTTTTATCGGTGAGCGTTATTGCAACAGCCGAGTTTTCAAAGATTGTCCTATATCTAAGCTCAGATTCTATCAATTTTCTCTCGATTTTCTTTAGCTCTGAGATATCTTTGATGATACCAACGGAACCTACTATCTTCCCTTCAGCTCCTTTTAAGGTACATAGTGATATTTCCACATCAAATATGCCCTGATTCTTTCGTATCATCTTGGTTTCCATGCGATATTTAATTCCTTTTTGCCTAACATTTTCTAGGCGTATTCTCTGCCACTCCTCTGGCGGGTAAAGGGATTCAACAGATGTCATGAATAGCTCTTTTTCATTCATGTTGAGTAGTTCTTCTGCATACTTGTTCCATGAAACAATACGTTCTTTTTCATCTGCAAGAGTTATAGCAATGACATAGTTCTCAAAAATAGTCCAATATTTTTCCTCGAGACTTCCCAGTTCAAAATTTTTCTCCATTCTTTTTCCGTTATTGCCCTTGTAAATCGTCTTATCAGGCAATTCCTGTGGCGTTTCCTCGCTCATCTGTATTGCTGCAAAGAAGCCCGACGGTTGACTAAAAATCTTCCCGAGTCTTTCTTCTTCCTTCAGCTCTTTTACAATCTCGGGCTCATTTTTCATCTATAGCGCCTCAAAAAAAACCATATCAAAACATTTATCACACCAAGAAGTGGAGAGAGCATATCTTCTAAATTTATTATTTGATAAACTAGTTACTATTCTGCATCCCATCTTGCATCCCATTATTGGCTTGTAATAAACTAATTATTACTAAAAACGAAATACGTTTTTACTATATTAAATCTATTCCAATTTCATTAAAAATCTATATTAATGAATTAAGCGGGCGTGGTGGGATTTGAACCCACGATGAATGGCTTAGAAGGCCACTGCCATATCCGAGCTTGGCCACACACCCAGTTTTCAACTACAATTTATAAGACACCGTATTCAATAAAAATAGATAAAAGTAATGGATAAGAAAGATTTTTTATTCGTAAGGTGCAGCATCTTTAAGTAAATCCACGTGCGTAAGGATCATGCGTCTGCAGCAGTATCTATCTACGCCAATGTTATCTAAGATACTCTTGGGTGTTTCTTTTGGTTTTTCGCCTTTATCTATAGCTTTTTTGTATTCTTCATAGCGCTTCTTGTATTCCTCATAGGCCTCGCCGATGACCTTTCCGCATGTAAAACATCTTACAGGAATTATCATTACATCACCTATATGATTTCTGTCTTTTCTTTCTTGCTCCTCTGCCGAGTGGCTTTTTAGGTTCTTTTCTTCTCGGGTCACTCACGAGCAAACTTCTATCATGATCTAAAAAAGCAATTTTCAAATTAGGATCCTTGGTATATTCAAGTAAGCCCTGGGCTATTGCTGTACGGACTGCGCTTGCCTGACCCATAAATCCTCCACCAGTGACTTTCACATCAATATCTACTTTGTCCATGTGTTCATGGGCTATTTTAATCGGTTCAAGTATCTTCCATCTAGCGATTTCAGGTTCGTAAAAATCTACAGGTTTTTTATTGATCCTTACTATTCCAGTTCCTTTTTGTACAGTTGCCTGGGCAACAGCAGATTTTCTTTTACCCGACGTATTCACAATTTTTTTTGTCATTAGAATTTCGCCCCCAGGTATTTCGAGAGTTCCTCAACTGTTATATAGTCGGCTAGATGCTTTTCAGCTTCTTTAATTGTTTCAAATTTTTTGCCCTCAAACTCTTTAGGAACCCCAATATAGCATTTCAATCGTTTATAAGCTGCTCTGCCGTGAGGTGTCTGGTAGGGAATCATGCCTCTAATGGAACGTTTCACGATTCTCTCAGGAGTTCTTGGAAAAAAAGGTCCCTTACGATAGGTACCCACGTCTCTCTTCCATTTGTATCTCTTTTTTGTAGTTGTTTTTTTCCCAGATATTATGGCCTTTTCCGAATTGACTATTGCTATTTCCTCTCCATTAATTAATCGTTTTGCAGTATATGTGCCCAATCGTCCCAATACGGCGCCATTTGCATCAATTATCGCTGTCATATTTATCCCAATATTCGTATGTTTTCTCCTTTTGGATTCTTTTTAATCAGCTCTTCAATCGACATGTGTTTGCCACCTGCTTTCTTTATTTTTTCCTCAGATTCCTCTGAAAAAGACCAGGCAGCAATTGAAACTTTTTTTGTTAGTTCTCCATTTGACAATACTTTGCCCGGTATAAGGGCAGTTTCTTTTTCTTTAATATATCTATTGATTCTATCAAGGTTAACCACTGGCCAGTTCTTAGATGGTCTCTGTAGTCTTGACGCTATATCTTTCCAGATGGGTGCGTCGTTTTCATTGGATACTTTCTTCAAATCCTGTATTAACTCTATCAACCGTGGATTTGTCTTGATAATTTCTTTAGTCATATGTTATTTCTCCAAGATATGCGGATTGTAGTGAAAGGAAGTGTTATTTATAAGATTTGTGGGGGAGTGGGGGAGTAAAACCTTTTTAATCCATTGGATGTATCTCTTTTAAACTAGATGAAAAAAGGCAGATAACTAGTATGACTAATTCCATATCTTCAAATAAAAAACTACTAGTGGGATTTTTCCCTGTTTTTTTAATCTTGCTGAGACAGGTCGTGCAGTTTTAATAGCAAAAAGATACAAGGAACTAGGTGGCGAAGCAATTTTTTTTAGCCATGGTGGTGAATATGAATATCTGGCTAGAAATATCGGATGCGAAGTAATTCATGTAAATCCAATCCACACTGAAGAATTTATCGATCTTATTTGGAAAGCCTTGCGAGTGGAAACATGGAAAAACCCTTTTTCAACAAAAAATTTAATTGAGTACGTGGAAGGAGAGGTTTCGGCATATAAAAAAACAGGAGTAAAATTGATAGTTTCTACAAACAATCCCACGTGCAGAATCTCAGCTAGAATTATGAAAATACCTCTTGTTTTTGTAAAGTCTAGATTTTATCCGCGGTTCAATTATTACCCTGAATGTGCTGAAATTCTTTTTACACCTATATTGCCTAGTTGGTTAAAACTCAAAGTTTTAAACTGGTATTTCCCTAATGCCAAAGGCTTTGCACCTCCATTTATAAAAGTTTCTAAAAAATATAATGTTACTCCACCAAAAAATGGACATGACATTTCTAAAGGAGATTACACATTGTACACTGATTTTCAGCAGTTAGCCTGCCCAGAAAATTATAAGCCTTCTCCAAATAAATATTATATTGGTCCCTTTTTTCTTGACGAACTTTTCGATCAAAATTCTGGCAAAGGAGATGCGTCCAGACAAGAAGAAATTATCCATCAGCATCTCAAAAAAGGGGAAAGATCAATTTTGCTATCTCTTGGGAGTTCTGGAACAAAAGAAATTTTTCTAAAAATCCTTCAGGCTTTAAATAAAACTAACTATAATGTTGTTGCAGTACATGGCTCCATATTAAAAGAAAACGAATTACCCATTTTAAAAGATAATATTTTAATTAAAAAATATGTTCCATCTTTGACTAAATTGCATAAAATGGTTGATTTGTCTATCATTCATGGTGGTCAGGGTACGGTGTATACTGCCGCTTATGCAGGAAAGCCCGTTATTGGTTTTCCCATGATTTTAGAACAGCATAGTAATTTAGAAATGCTTGTTAAACAAGGGTGAGCTAAAATTGCATCAAGGAAACATTTCAATGAACAAAATCTACTGCATGAAATTAAGGAAATATTTGATAATTATGATACTTATTTGTCAAAAACACAGGGTTTTTCTAAAAAACTACCTGAACCAGAAGGCGATAAAAATGCTGCGAGAATTATATGCCAGATTGTCTCAAAAACTGTCTAATTTTCCAGTAAAACTAATATAATTATATAATATTCTTTTTTGAGTTAATAACGATCAGATATTTGTAAATAGATAAATTGATGGAAGGGCATATTAATGAAATTTCTTCTACTTAGACCTGGTTCAGATAGAAAAACATTTTTTTTTACCCCTTTTTCCTACTTTCCTCCTCTCGGTTTATTATATCTTGGAGCAGCTTTAGAAAAACAGGGTCATAAAGTAGAGGTTATAGATTTTTTCATGGAAATTAATGTTGAAGAGCGCATTAAAAATTCTTTAATTTCATCAGATGCTGTTGGTATAAGTCTATATACTAATAATTGCAAATCCATATCAGAAATTACAAAAATAATTAGAGATATAGATCCAAACATTCCTATTATCATTGGCGGTCCTAGCAATATATATCTACAAGAAAAATCTTTAAGTTATATACCTGATGCAAATATTAGTGTTATAGGTGAAGGGGAGCAAGTTATAATAGATATAGCTCAATTTTTAGAGGGTAAAAAAAATTTATCTGAGATTTCAGGTATTTATTATAGAGAAAATAATATCATTAAAAAAGGTAAAGACGTTGAAATAATAAAAAATTTAGATTCTCTTGATTATCCAGCACGTCATTTAACAGATAAATATGAATATGGCAAGATAAACAACGAATATCTATTCAAACCAAGATTTACAGCTATGGAAACAAGTAGAGGATGCCCACACAATTGTCGCTTTTGTGCACGACCAAATAATTCGATTCCCGGATACGGTTTTAGGCAGAGGTCTGCACAAAATGTAGCAAACGAGCTTATGGAAATTAATAAGAGATATGGTTCAGTATCTATAGTTGATGATAACTTTCTTGCAAATAAAAAGCGTGCTATGGATATATTACAGAAACTTATTGATTATGGAACTGATATCGATTTAATGATTTTAAGCACACGTGTTGATTCTGCAGATAAAGAGCTATATAAAAAAATGAAGGAAGCTAATGTTAAATTTATTGGCTTTGGATTGGAATCCGGTAATCAAGATGTTCTTGATTATTATAATAAAAATTTCACTTTAGATCAGGCTCGAAGAGCTGTAAGACTTAGTAGAAAAATGGGATTTATAAGCATAGGATCATTCATTGTGGGAGCGCCTATAGAAACTAAAGAACACTTAGAAAATACAATTAAATTCGCCTACTCTTTACCACTCGATATTGCACTTTTCAATTGTTTTACTTATATAAAAGGCTCACAGTTGTGGATTGAAGCGGTAAAAGATAATAAAATTAAAGAAGATGAACATTTTGTTGTTACAGATTCTGGTAGAAATCTTGGAAATTTTACCGAGGATACATTATCTAAAAAATTAAGGAAAGTTGAGAAAAATTTTTACTTAAGACCTGGATACATTTTTAATCAACTTTTTCTATCTATCTATCGTAGAAACTTATTTTTATTAAAACATGGTTTTCATTTAATTACTTCTCTTTAAAAATGTAGCTGGGGAGAGAAAATTATTTTGGATGAAAGTTGAAAAATTTTTATTTATCATGCCGGTAATATAGGGTTAAAATCCCTTCCCCTGTACTTATTATACTGATTTTCATTTCCAGATAAAAAAAGAAAAAAGTTCTCCTCACTAAAACTTTACTTTTACATTTAAAACAACAGTTTTTAAAGATAGAGATTATTAACAATTAAATTAAATGTGTTATAAAGGAAGTAAGTTAATTGCAAAATAAAAAAGTTCTAAGAAAAAGTGGATGGTTATACATTATCTGGGATTATCTTCAATATGTTCTTATTTTTATTATTTTATATATAGTTGCAGGTCACTTTAATTTTATTCGTGTATGGATTTTACTGTTAATTATGATTATTCATTCTACTATTTTACTAATTGTTCTGTACAAGTTAAACCCTGAATTATTAAACCAACGAGGAGAAGGACAAAGAGATTCAAAAAGATGGGATGTTGTGATATCGGGTCTCTACTTCATCTTTGCATTGTATGTTACATTAACTATAGCATTTCTGGATATTGGTAGATTTCATTGGTCGTATATTTCTATGAGTTTTGCAATCGTTGGAATTGTCATACTAATTTTTGGGTGGATAATTTCCGATTGGGCTATGGTCGTAAATGTTCATTTTGAGAAATTTGTGAGAATTCAAACCGATAGAAACCATAAAATCGTTGATTCTGGACCCTATAAATATATTCGACATCCTGGATATGCCGCAGGAGTGTTTTGGTATCTTTCCGTTCCCGTTATTCTCGGTTCGATGTATGCATATATTCCTGCATTGATAGGTGTTTGTTTCTTAATTATTAGAACATATTTAGAAGATACGACACTACAAAAAGAACTACCAGGCTACACGGAATATATACAAAAAGTGAAATATAGAATTATCCCCCATATTTGGTAAAGTTAGTTTTAAGTAAATCATCCTAAGGTGAGGATGATGTTGAGATTTGAACTTAGAGTTAGAACCTTTTCTCCTGCACTCTTATGGTTTCAACAGGCTAAGATAATTAATGATTTATATAAACTTTATAAAAGTTATATATAAAAACGATAGAAAATTAATTAAGTTAAAAATGGATTAAAATAATAAAAATTACAGGTTTAAAAAATGAAAGTTGTAATGATATTTGGAAATCCAATTGGTGAATTCTATGGGGGTATTTCTACTCATACGAAATTTTTACCAAAGTATTTATCACATCTTAGTGATTTAGATCTTTTTTTATTGACATTTGGAGATAATAATTCTTCATATAAGAAAAATGGTTTAAACTATGTTGAATTAAAAAGAATGAAATTTGGGAAATTTTTTTATCCATTTGAAATATATTATGATTTGTTTAGATTGGAACGAATAATAAAAAAAATAAATCCAGATTTAATACATATTCAATCTGCAGGTCCAAATTTTTTATTATTTGGTTTATATATGTTAAAAAAATATCCAATATTGGTTACACTTCATGGATATTTTTATAAAGAATATAAGTTACATACGGGTTTTAGAAAGATAATTTATATACTAAATTGTGTCCCAATTGAAAGATTTGCATTATCTAAAATACCATATATAATCGTTTTATGTCCCCAGATGTATAGTATAATTAGAAAAATTACTAGATCAAAAATTTTTACAATTTCAAATGGAGTTGATTTACAGTTAATACAAAAAATTAACTCATATGATAAAAAGAATCACCCTGCTATTTTTTTTCTTGGATATTTAACTAAAGGAAAAGGTGTAGAAGATCTTATTAAAGCAATTTCTTTAGTTAAGATCAAATTTGATAATGTAAAATTGTATATTGGTGGAATTGGACCGTATATGACAAAATTAATAGAATTAGTTCATAATTTAAATCTTAACGACAATGTGACTTTCCTCGGTTTATTAGGGGATAAAGAAAAATTTGCTTACATGAAGTCGATGGACATATTTGTTTTACCCAGTTATTGGGAATCATTTTCTATTGTTATATTAGAGGCTATGGCTTGTGGAAAACCTATTGTAGCAACTAATGTTGGAGGAATTCCTTTTTCAGTTTCAGATGGCGTTAATGGTTTTTTAGTAAATCCTGGAGATATACAACAATTAGCTGATAAATTAATTTACTTGTTGAATGATAAAATTCTAATTGACAAGATGGGTCAAGAGAGTAAAAAAAGAGTCGTTGATTTTGATTGGAATATTATAGCAAAACAAACAAGAGAGATATATGGAAAAATCATCAACAGTTCCAGTAAAGAGAATAGTCACACAAGATAAATAAAAAATTAGATAATCTTTTTAGTTTTTATTATACATAATTATATTTTTTCAAATCAAGATTTTTTTATCTTTATTATTTTAATTTTCTTATATGTTCAAAATCTGGGCGAATATTTTTATATAAAGGAATATCTTCAACTTCTTTTTTATAAAAATTTAAAACAATGTGCTCTTGATCAATGAGATAAGTAACGAGTGAAATATATTGTTCTAATAATTTTGCTGTATACGATAAATTTGTAAGTTTTTTACATAGAGCTAATCCTAATGCCGATGATGGAACAACTAATGCATCATCTGTATCTGTGGGAGCAAAGAATGTGGATACTTTTTCAGAATGTTTAATCTTAGAAATATGAAAAATTCTCATACTAATCATCATTGGTCTACAACTAAAAAATTTTTAAAAAGGAATATAATGGATCTTTTTGCACCTAAAAAAATTAAAAGATATTTAATAAACCTTTTGCGTAAATAATCTAACTTATCATTAAATTTGTAAAAATACAAAAATTAATATCATCATTTTATTATACACGAAAACAAGTGAGCCATACATGAGAGAATACAAAATAAAAAAAGGGCACAATCCAAATATAAGTGCGATAGTTTCAAAATATTTTGATGCAAAGGGAGATATCTCTAAAGGCATTCAATTTGCGGTAGATGGAATTGGAGACGTCAGCATGAAACAAGAGAAAGCCTCTCTTTTCATCGACATAGTACCTCCCAAAAAAGTATGCGGTGACTATAACATAATAAAAAAATGGAACGAATTTCTCTTTGAAGCTACCGGCAAAGATACCAAAGAGCGAAAAAAGGAATTTGGAAAGTGATAACAGCAAATACTGTTTTAACAACTATATAGAGAAAAACAATAAAAAAGACCTTTCAACCAATTTTTTTTCATTCAAGTATATAAAACGTTAGTGAGAATATATAGCATTATGGTTTTTTTTCCCAAAATTGCTCCCATGATTCATCTGAAATATTTTTTATTTTCCCTCTTTAATTATCCACCAATCCCTTAAATCACCATCTAGTTCGTAACCATAATTTTTACAAAATTCCATAACAACTTTTACTACACCCGTATGATGTTTATTAGCATCATAGTTCCAACCACCAATAACACCACCCTCTTTGATTTTACCCCAATACATATCTATGAACTCTTTAGTCCTAATATAATCGCCATCAATATCAAAATAGCAGAAATCCAACATAGGAACATCATCTGTTGCTTCTTGAAACATTTTCTTTATCCAAATTATTCTATTGTTGAAAATGGATAGTTTCTTCTTAGCAACATTGTAACAGTTACTTAGCCCCTGTTCTTTATAGTTTTCTTCATAAGTTGGATAATTAAGATATGGGTCTATAAGATAAAGTTTATAGATGTTGGGGTTATGGGATAGCATACTATAGGCATGACAACCTGCGAGTACACCTATCTCAGCACCAACGATTAGTTTACCATCAAAATGTTCTTTTACAAATATATCAAATGGTCTAAGATGTTGATTGGCAAATATCTTTTCTTTGACAAGCGTGGTTATAAAGTCGTATCCTTTCATGCACTAATCTACATCCCAACTATAATATCCAGCATTCCAAGTTATCATGTTAGCATTTGTATATGTCTCATTTCCTATCGCTTCAATGACTTCTGCGGCAGCTTGGTTTTCTCTGCTTATTTTTATCCACAACCCCATAAATAGACATCTTTTTACCTCTATTTAATTCCTTTGTGGTATATTTTCGTATAAATTAGAAAAACGATTGAAAGCTATGGCTCCCATGATTGCTCTTATGGCAAAAATAACGATATCATTGTCTAAGGAAGATGAAAAGATACTAAGGACTAAAGCAAAAGAAAACTATAGGTCAATATCTGGGGAAGTATCATATCTCTTACATAAAATATATAATATTGAAAAATGAAGGATTATTTTTCCTGTTGTAAACACATTTCAAGAAGAAATTTGGCAAGATTTAAAACTCAAATCCTCTCTATTTTTTAACCTTTCTCCAATCTTTTAGGAATTTTTCTACACCTATGTCAGTTAATGAATGACCCGCCATTTTTCTTATTACATCTGGAGGTACGGTTGCGATATGAGCGCCCAATCGTGCTGCCTGTATGACATGAATGGGGTGTCTTATGCTTGCGACAATTACTTCTGTTTTTATATCGTAGTTAGTAAAAATGTCCATAATCTCTTCTATTATCTGCATACCATCTTGTCCTATGTCGTCCAATCTTCCAATGAATGGACTTACGTAGGTTGCACCAGCTTTTGCAGCTAGTAACGCTTGATTTGCTGAAAAGACGAGTGTGACGTTAGTTTTGATTCCTTCCTTGCTTAATACTTTCACAGCCTTTAACCCTTCAGGATTCATTGGTATTTTAACCACTACGTTTTTGTGGATTTTTGCAAGATTTCGTGATTCTTTTATCATGTCTTCTGCTTTGATACTTATCGCTTCAAGACTTATCGGACCGTCAACAATGTCAAATATTTCTTTTACTATTTCTTTAAAACTTCGCCCACTTTTTGCAACGAGCGTCGGATTTGTGGTCACTCCATCTATGACGCCCCATGAGGCAAGTTCTCTAATTTCATCTAGATTTGCAGTGTCAATAAATATTTTCATAAGGTTTCAACCCCAGCCAGTGTAATGTGTTTTTGTTCATAACTTTTTGGTTTTATATTTTATGAAAAAATGAAAAATTGCAGATTTTTTAGATTTGATAGATACGTTTAGATATATTGGAAAAAACCAAAATGTATATATATTTACGTATACATTACTTAGATGTGGTGGATGGGAAATGCCTCTAACAAGAAAAGCCCGAGTAGTGGGCAGTAGTCTGGTGTTAACTATACCCAGTCAATTAGCAAAGGCCCACGATATAAACGATGGAGACGAAATAGAAATTATACCTATGGGAGTAGGAGAATTTAAAATACGAAAAGTAAAGGGCTAAACCTATTTCTATTGCTAGGATTCTAAATATTACCATTTAGATTTATAAAGGTAAACAGTATTGCAATTTTTGATGATATTAATAGCTCCGTCAATCCTTTCAGCAGATTTTTCAAAACTTGATGAAGAAATTAAAGCAGTTGAAAAAGCTGGAGCAGAGTGGATACATATTGACGTAATGGATGGTCACTTTGTTCCAAATATAACAATTGGCCCAGTGGTAGTTTCTAAAATTAGAAAAATATCTGATATTTTCTTTGACGTGCATCTCATGATCGAAAATCCTGACAAATACGTTGAACAATTTGCAAAGGCAGGTGCGGATTTAATCACAATCCATGCGGAAGTATGCAATGATATAACTTCCTCCATCAAAAAAATAAAAGAACTTGGTTGCAAAGCAGGAGTATCAATAAACCCAGAAACATCTCTTGATAAAATAGAAAGAATTATTGGGGATGTGGATCTGGTTCTTATCATGTCTGTTCACCCAGGTTTTGGTGGGCAGAGTTTTATCAAAGATGTTTTACCCAAGATCAAAAAAACTAGAAATATAATTAACAAGCTCAACAAAAAAATATACTTGGAAGTAGACGGCGGCATAAACAAAGAAAACGCAAAAATCGTAAAAGAACACGGTGCCGATGTCTTAGTGGCAGGAAACTTTATTTTTACAAGTGGCAACTACAAAGAAGCAATACAATCTTTAAAAGACGCATAGTACTATAGGCCTGATGCTAGATCGTATATTACGCTTTTTTTGTCTTTTGCTTTAACAACACCGCTAGCCAATAGTACACCATCTGCCCCTAGCTCTATTGCTTTGGCTACATCCTTTCCATCCTTTACACCTGCACCGCACAGGATCTTCACATTTTTGTCAATATTTTTTACAGCTTCTACGGTTTTACTAACTATGCCAGGGTCGGCTGTTGTAACCGATATGTCACCACCAATGAGCTCTGGTGGTTCAACTGCCACGAAATTCGGTGAAAACGCTGCAATTGTTTTTGATGTTGCGACGTTATTTGAACACACTATATGATCTAAATTAAGTTCCTTTGCGCGGGAAATGCAGACATCTATATCCGCAAGCAATAGCCTATGTTCGCTGTGGTTTATTAAGGTGCCAACAGCTCCGGCTGCTTTTATCGCCTCAGGGAGCGTCCATCCCGTATGGCTTCCTGGTTTTATTGGGTCTATATGTTCAGCGAAAACAGGGATATTTATTTTTTTAGCGCACAATGATATATCTGTAGCTTGTACGGCAATGGCCATACTTGTGCCCGTTTCTTTGGATATCTTGTCCATTAATGTTGCAATAGCTAAGGCATTATCGCCCGTTGCTTCTGTATAGGTTTTTACGTTGAGAACAATGACCGGTGTTTTTAACATGGCAAATCTCCTCAGATGTTGTCTAGCTAACGTAATCGATGACCTTTAATATATTATTTCCCATGTCACCTGGATTTAAAATGGATTTACCGCTACAGTCTAGTTTGCTTCTAGGAATAATACCTGCTCTTATTATAATGTACATAGGTTTGAAAGGGTATGAAGGAAACTATAAGGATAAAATTATCTTTTTAACTTTTATAATAGGTATTGTACTGGGGTTTTTCGCAGCAGTAGTGCGATCATTTACTTTGCCACTAATGGTAGTATATGTAGTTCTTATTGCTATTTTCGAACAACTATTGAAAACAATGATACTAAATATCAGGAGACTACAACAAAAAAAAGAAGCAACCATTTACGGACTATCACTTGGCTTAGGATTTGGTGCAGTATTCACCCCTTTTCTGATTGTCGCTGCGGGATCATATGTTAAGAGCGATGTTTATGTTTTCTCTTTGATAACCATAGGATCTTTAGGCATCATATTGTTTCATGGAGCAACCGGAGCGTATATTGGCTATGGAATATATGCTGGTAAGTTGACAAAATATCTTTTAACAGCTGTTATAATTCAATTACCATTTAACTTGATAATTGATATGGCCAGATTTTACTCTGACACCTATTTTTCAATCTTACAATTTGGACTTGTAATATACGGCTTAATTTTCTTTTTTTATGTTGTTAAAAAAATAATGCCAAGGATACTAGTTGAAAGTAAATTACGAAAGAGAAGTAAAAAAATCGGAACAAACATAAAATAGCAATAATATGTCGTTAACAAATTAGAGGTGTTTAGTTGGTGGAAGCAAAAGATATGCCCAAAGATGATCTTAAGAGTGAGAAAACGCCAGAACAAATTACTATGCAAGATACAACATTTCAGCAACCTTTATTTAAAAGTTCAAAGCCAACGATAGCAGGTATTCTATTAATAATAGCTGGAATAATTGCTCTTTTGTTGTGGATACTAGTTGCCACTGTAAATGAATCAATTATAAACTCAACTATGAATGTAATTATATGCGAAACAATAGGGGGTGTAATGGCAGTTTTTTCAATCTTCGCTGGTGTTCTTTCATTAAAAAGAAAAATCTGGGGATTGGCACTTGTTGCCAGTATGCCGCAAAGTCTTCTTGGTGTTCTTTGGTTAATTGTACCAGGTTCTTCGTCAATGCTTGCATTTGGCATATTGGCATTAATAGGGCTTCTCTTAATAGCGTTTTCAAGAAGAGAATTTCAATAAAATGCTGCTAAGATTTAGATATCTAATAAGAAATAATTACGTGGAAAACAAAGAGAGCTTTATCGCACTATTTAATTATTTTTTGTTATTTTTAAATATACGGATCGTTTTAATTTCATCGATGATCAATCCAATAGCAATACCACAAACTACACCTGCTAGTAAGCCAGTTATCAACCGTATTATGTTTGTACTCTCCCAGAAACCCAAAAGCTGACCAACCCCATCTATCCCTATAGGTACTATGCCAATTATTATTGCAAACAGGAACTTTTCATTTAACTGTATTGTATACAACATCATAAATCCTAAACCAATGGCCAATCCCAACCATATCGCTGTACATCTACTACAAAACGGCATCTCATTACCATTAATAAAAAATGAGCGCTCTGCTTTTTGATGGCACAATCTGTCACCCATGGAATATACAAAATTAAATGGAACTGGCATCTTGCCAATCACTTCTTCATTATCTGATACTCCAACCATGCCAGATAAATCTTTAACACTACTGCTAGGTAAAAATATAGGTGCTAGAAACTGAAGAATAGCCCACAGTAAAAATAAAATAAAAAAGACCATAATCGCTTTAGAAAGTTTTTGTCTTCTTTCCATTTTCAAGCGCTTCTCCCTCTGAATCAAAGACTGCAGCATCTTTATATAATATTTGTTTATTCCGATACTCTAAAGGACGGTATTAAATGGCCAAATTTCCAGAAGCTGAAGAGCGGTTGTTAAATAAGAAAATATGCATGAAATGCGGAGCATCAAATGCACCCAGAGCTGAAAGATGTAGACGGTGCAGATCTAAGGAACTGCGCGTTAAAGCTAAAGAAGGAAGAGGGGCATAGTCCTCTATTTCGTTTAAACCGTCACCTTTAAGTTAAGAGTATTTATTTCTTTTCTGATTTATAGGATTGTAGTTTTATATGCCCGAGACAAAATACAAGAAAACTGATGATTTCAACGAATGGTACAACGAAATCGTAGAACTTGCAGATCTGTGTGATAAGAGATATCCGATAAAGGGAATGAATGTCTGGCGCCCCTATGGCTGGAAACTGATGAGCCATGTGGATCAATTGATCAGAGAAGAGATGGAAAAAACTGCCCATCAAGAAGTTTATTTCCCATTGTTAATTCCTGAATCATTATTTAAAAAAGAAGAGGAACACATTGAGGGATTTGGAAGTGAAGTCTATTGGGTAACACACGCTGGAACAAATGAACTTGAGGAAAGATGGCTTCTGAGGCCCACTTCTGAAACAGCCATGTATCCTATGTTTTCCCTCTGGATAAGATCGCATGCTGATTTACCACTAAAAGTATTTCAGATTGTCAATACTTTCAGATATGAAACAAAACAAACACGCGCTTTCATAAGAGTTAGAGAAATTCATTTCTTTGAAGCTCATACCTGTCATGCGGATTTCGAAGATGCCGAGAGGCAGATGGCGGAAGACAAGGTTATTGTTGATAGATTCTTTAAGAAACTATGTTTGCCATATATCTTGAATAAAAGACCTGATTGGGATAAATTTGCTGGTGCTTTTTATACGATTAGTATGGATGTACTTATGCCATCAGGTAGAACGTTGCAACTAGGTTCCATACATCAATATAAAGATAATTTTTCAAAACCTTATGAAATTTCTTATGAAACTGAAGATGGAAAACACAACTATTGTCATCAAACTACCTATGGTATGAGTGAACGCATACTTGGTGGAATTGTTGGCATACACGGAGACAATAAAGGACTTGTTATTCCTCCAATGGTTGCTCCAACTCAAGTAGTAATAATTCCTATTATTTTCAAAGGCAAAGAAAAGACAGTAATGGATGCATGCGACACGCTTTGCAAAAAACTTAAAGATAAAAACATAAGAGCGCATGTGGATAAAAGAGACATAACTCCTGGGAATAAATATTATGATTGGGAGCTGAAAGGAGTACCATTACGAATAGAGATTGGTCCAAGGGACGTAGAAAAGAAAGAGATAGTACTTGTTAGAAGGGATACAGAACAAAAGAGATCTGTTCTACAGGCCACCGCGGTTAAAACGATAGAAGATGAATTTGCTGCAATATCCAAAAAATTGTACAATAATGCAAAAAAAATCCTTGATGAAAATATGCACAGGGTTCATACTGTCGAAGAAGCAAAGGATAAAAAAGGCATTGTTGAACTTCCCTGGTGCAGAAACAAAGAATGCGCGCTTGAAATAGAAAATGTTTTAGAGGGTAACACATTAGGGGAACCAATTGATAATGTAGAATGCAAATATTCCTGTCCTGTGTGTGGAAAACCTGCAGAGACCTGGATGAGATTTGCAAAAACATATTGAATTAAAAGAGGTGTAAAAATGACAGGTAAGATAAGCGGATTCCTAGGAGAATATGTACTCGGGTTGAGTATTATAACGACAATTATTGGTCTATTTTTGCTTTTCATGGGCATTATCTGGTATTGGTTCAAAAGCCTGAAACTCGGTTTTTACACCGATACCATAACTAAATTGACAGATTGGAATGCCTATTTGTTGATAGCAGGTTTTGTTATTCTCATAGCAGGAGTATGGTATCTATATAGTTATATTAAACACAGAAAATTTGTTTTGAAGGAAATTAAGACAAATAAAAGATCAGAACTGCTTAAGAAACATGGTGAATTAGAGGATACTGTTAAACATTTGCCCTCCAAGTATAAAAAAATGGTGGATGAAAAGGCAGAAGAGTTAAGAGTAAAATAATCAATTAACTTGCGATTCTTCTTTATTGGACGGTGAAAAAAGATACCTGAGTTTTACGTTATTCTTGTAGAGCCAAAATATGGTGGCAACATCGGTGCTGCGGCACGATCGATGATGAATTTTGATTTTGAAAATCTTTATCTTGTAAATCCATGCAATTTTGATGACGAATGTTATGCTCGTGCCATGCATGCCCATAAAATAATCGACAATGCAAAAATATTTTCATCATTTTCTGATGCTGTTAAAAATATTGATTATCTCGTCGCTACCTCATCTATAGAAAGTCAGAGTGATAAGAGGCATCTTAGAAATGCGGTTCTGCTTGATGATTTTGCAGATAAAATATATGGTGTGGAGGGAAAAGTAGGCCTAGTCTTTGGACGGGAGGATTATGGCCTTTTTAACGATGAGATTGCACAGTGCGACATCATGGTCAAAATACCAACCAGCGAGTCTTATTCATCTTTGAACCTCTCTCACGCAGTATGTCTGGTCTTGTATGTTTTATATGTTCAACAAAAATCAAATGTTAAAGGGAAAAGACGTCTTGGTAAAGTTGAGAAAGATAAATTGTATGAGTTTTTTTCCAATTTATTGGAAGAAATTAATTACCCTGAACATAAGAAAGAAAACACGAAAATTATGTTTAAACGTATTATGGGTCGAGCAATGCCTTCGAAATGGGAATATCACACCTTGATGGGAGTTCTAAGTAAAACATTGGACAAAACTAAGAAGAATAAGAGAAAATAAAATTTTAGATAGTTTCTATTGTAAAATAGACCTTATTTTTTTTGAGAGCGGAATGTACTTTATCAGCAAACCATACAAGTTCATCTATGCCTACGGAGTCTTGGCTCCAATCATAGACAAAATCGTAGTTTCCTTTAGTTGCTTTGAAACCCATGTTTAGTAATTGATTTTTTACATCTGAGGGAGTAGAACCTTCACTGTTGAACATGATTTTCAGATAAGTCTTCATGATTTGTCCCACTTGTAGTAATGAATCGATTTGAGGGTATTAAATTGTTGCGATATTTCACTCTCAAAAACATCTGTTAGAACCTTGCATTTATAATCTTTTAACCTGAAAATGGAATGGGAGCAAACGACACTATGAAAACAATTAATACAAGAATACCAATGAGTTTTCTTCTTGTGTCTAGTGGATCGATTTCATTTAGTGGAGGTTGGTGTTGCGTCCCTATTAGGAATAAAACGATGAAAGCAAACATGAGCCAACCTGTGTAAATAAAGCTCAATCCTATTAGTAAAAAGATTACAGCCCAACCGGCGTATTTGTGTCTTTCTTTTAAAAATGCTCGTGCTACGTGCCCGCCATCTAGCTGTCCTATTGGTAAAAGATTAACTGCCGTAAGGAAGATCCCAACCCAACCGGCAAACAGTGTAGGGTGAATAATGGCGTTCTGGGGGATCGTAAAGAAACTCTCAATAGCCTGAATAATTAGAGGGGGCACCATATACCCACCGTCAGATAGAGCAATGACTGGATTTTGCTGCATGATGAAGAATCCTAAAAAGCAAATTGGTATTGCAATGAGAAATCCACAGAGCGGTCCAGCAACACCGATGTCAAGCAATGACTTTCTATTTGGTATAGGTTCGCGAGTCGAAATCAGTGCGCCGAAGGTACCTAGAATGAATGGAGGAGGAAGAGGAATAAAATAAGGTAACGAAGCATCTATGTTATGTTTTTTTGATGCATAATAATGACCCATTTCATGAACGCCAAGAATTAGTAGCAAGGGTGCTGAAAAAAAGATGAAGCCATTCCAAAGATAGAATGGCGATATGCTTTTAGTTAAAATTTCAGTAAAATTGGACAAACTTGGTTCATAGATGCCTACCCATTGGATGGAGCCAGCAAGCGTTGTCGTAAAAATTGTTGCTACAAGGAGAACAATATTAATCCAAACAGGTTTTTTATTGATCTTAGGTTTTTTAATAACATAAATTACGTGTTCTCCATGTTCATAGCGGAGCATCGGAATGTATCCTTTTTCTGAAAGAGATTTTCGCAAATAATTGAATTTTTCTTCCAGCATCATTTCATCAATTCTACAGAAGAATACAACGACTTCAGGGCCAGATTTCACATCGTAAAAAGGAAAATGTTGGCCGACTTCTCTCTTTAATAGTTCTATATCCAACGTTGTATCTGCAGGAGGTTGTTCAAAATGATTCGATTCATCAGGCATTTGCCTGGGCATATAGCATTTATTTTATAAAACCTTCGTATGGAATAGATTGAGTTTGTATACATCATCTTTATGTATTTCTTTTCTTATGCCATGTAAGTGAAATAAGATGACTGTAAACCTTGTAATCGGTACACAATGGGGTGACGAAGGTAAAGGAAAAGTTGTTGATTATTTTTCTAAAGATGCTGACTATGTTGTGCGTTTCCAAGGCGGCAATAATGCAGGCCATACCATAAAAGTTGGAGAAGAGGTGTATAAGCTTCATCTCATACCTTCAGGCGTTATCCGGGGTAAAATCGGAATTATTGGGAACGGATGTGTAATAGATCCTGAGGTTTTAATCAATGAAATTGACGAACTCACAAAACGCGGTATAAAACCAAAACTTCTCATGAGCGATAGAGTGAATATTATCATGCCCTATCACAAGATACTGGATGGTGCGGACGAACAGTTTCTTGGAGACAAAAAAATCGGTACAACAAAAAGAGGTATCGGGCCTTGCTATAGCGACAAAATAGCGCGGAATGGAATAAGAGCAATAGATTTAACAAATAAAGAAACACTGAGTAAAAAACTTGATACTATTATAGCAATCAAACAAAGAATTCTTGATGCGTATGAAATAGACAAAAAACTCGATAAAAAAGAGATCCTTGAAACCTATGTTAATTTTGGAAAGCGATTAAAAGAGTTCATAACATCCACGCATATTGAACTAAATAAAGCGATAAAATCTGGGAAAAACATTCTTTTAGAAGGTGCCCAAGGAACGATGCTTGATGTTGATTACGGAACTTATCCATATACCACTTCATCTCATACTATAGCTGGAGGTTCGACCATTGGCGCAGGAATAGGACCGCACTGCATTGATGACATTATAGGTATTGTAAAGGCATATACAACCAGAGTTGGAGAGGGACCTTTACCGACAGAATTATTTGACGAAACAGGAAAACATCTTCAACAAAATGGACATGAATTTGGAACAACTACAAATAGACCAAGACGGTGCGGATGGCTTGATTTGGTCGTAATAAAACACTCTTGCATGATATCAGGTATTACAAAACTTGCAATTACAAAACTTGATGTACTTGATGGTTTAAAAACCATAAAAATCTGCACAAGTTACAATCTTAATGGTAAAAAAATTGATTTCTTTCCAGCAGACATTGAAGACGTAAAGAAGTGCAAACCAGCATACAAGGAATTCAAAGGCTGGGAGAAGATAGATACAAAATCAAATAAACTAAAGGATTTGCCAAAAGAGGCACAAGAATACATAAAGTTCATAGAAAAAGAAACAGGTGTTCCAATTGCAGTTGTTTCTATAGGACCTGGAAGAACAGAGACGATAGAGGTTTAAACTGTTTTTCTTACGTTAATTGCAGTATTAATCCATCTCAAATAAGAATTACAGGCTGCCCTCAAAGAACTAACATCAGTTGCTTCTATTTCTAAAGAAAATGTTTTACCCGAAAGAGATACTTCAATTTCAGTCTTAGGGATTTTATGCTTTATTTCAGGATTTAGCGATTCTGCAACTATTTTAGCTTCTTTCTCAGAATCAAAAACAAAAATAAAAGATGCTTTTTTCATACCGTTTTTTATCTCGATTTAATCCGTTTTGCGACAGTAGGTCTTTCTTTATAAAAAATTTTGCTACCGCAGTACGGACATTGCATACCTATGTTTTTTACATCGAATTTGACACTTTTCTTGCACAATCCACATTTGTAGCCGCTCACGGTTTCTCACCTTCAGTTTTTTTAGCTAAAACCTCAGGTACCATTTCGCCTCGAAGTATCTTTTCAACGTTTTGGCCTGCTTCAGTTCTGGGCATGTAGGCACCGCCGGCAAATTTCGCTCCGCATTTTCTGCACTGCCATATGCTGGTACCCAATCTTTTCACTGCTTTAGTTCCGCATTTTGGACAGTCGTGTTTTACTTTTTGAAGTACTTCAACATTTTTAACTCTTGTTTTTGCTCGTACCCCGTATCTGGCTTGAAAACGCCCAACTGAACCTACTTTTTTCGTTCTTTTTGACATTTTACTTCCCTATGCTTTTGTATAATATCTTTCGAATTTCTTTCCCGTTATCAATGGAGGATTTAATAACTTTTTTTATTTCCTCTCTGTTAAGACTGCCGCTTAGTCCCTTTTGCATAGCTCTTATGTCTTCGTTTTTATCTGTTGCAACTGTAAGTCTTGCTTCAGCTATCTCTTCTTCATCAAGTGATGGATCCATAGCAACTACACCATCATATTTAACAGAAGTACAAGAAATTGGTGGTTCTTTTAATGGTATTGGAAAATTCTGAGGATGATCATTTAGATATTCTTCGATTGAAGGATATTTGTCTTTTAATTTTTCTAATGATGTTTTTAACCTTTCAATTGGAACATTTGAGGTCATTAATGCTGCTAAAGAGGCAAGTGAAGCGGCATCAAACAAATTACCATCGTAATCTAAAATGTGAATATCAATAAAAACTATCCACACTTTTTCTCCTGGGACAATGCAAAGTTTTTCCAGTTCTACGACCTCAGATTCACGTACGCCTCTATCAACGACTCTGGCAAGCTCTATTGCATCTTCTCGTGGGGGACCTGCCTCGAAATCTGGAGAAGCCATCGGAATGAGTTCAGCAGCAGTTGTAAGGACGCCGCAATCCGGTGCATCTGGATATGGCTCACCGACATCCATTTTAATTCCAGCGATAACCTGTGTATTGCCAATTTTAACTCGTGCAGAACCTTCAGCTCTGGATGCAACTCCAGTTTCAATCTTGATTTTTCTGAATTCATCAAATTTTCTTCCATCGGCTCGCTTCCCGTGTTCTGCAAGCTTTGAAAGATACTCGCGTTTAATCGATGAAATAACTGGCATTTTATTCGACCTCCAAAACAGATTCGTATTTACTCATAATCGCCTTCTTTTGTATATCGGAGACAGTATGACAACCTTTAATTGCCAGATCAAGCGCCTCATCAAATTCCTTGAGTGTTAAATGTCCATCCATCTGCATAAGCAGTATTTCACCAGTGCGCGGGGAAATTGCTACAGGTAAATCCGCATCTCCAAAGTTATCTTCTTCTTTTCCTAGATCAAGAACAACATGTCCTTCTATTTTTCCAGCTGCGCATGCCACAGGAATGTCCTTCATTGGTATTCCCGCATCTGCAAGTGCCACTCCAGCTGCAGTAAGACCAGCGCATCTGGTTCCTGCTTCAGCATCTAGCACCTCGATGTTCACATCAATGGACGCCCTTGGAAACTTATCTGTTAAAATGACCTTTTCTAACGCTTCAGATATGACCTTTGAAATCTCTCTACTTCGTCTGTCTGGACCTGGCCTTTTACGATCCTCGACACTAAAAGCAGCCATGTTATATCTTGCGTTTACGATAGCTCTTAGCGGATTCTGTGTATGCTTTGGAACGGCCTCTCGTGGGCCGTAAACCGCTGCTAAAACTTTATTTCCGCCCCATTCTAAATAGCATGAGCCTTCAGCCCTATGTAGTATTCCTGCTTCTATCTTGATTTTTCTCAGATCATGAGGCATTCTTCCATCTATTCGCTTTCCATGACCATCGATCAATTTAACATCTGATTTTGATTTCATATTTATCGAACATCCTTTGCATCTTTTTTTAAGAGTTCTTCGATTCGATTTGTGAGGCCAAAGGTAATGGCTTCGCGTTCTATCTTATAGATTGCCTGTAGCACCTTTTCGATGCCTTCAGCATCTCCATCAATCCATACACGTCCGTTCTTACCGACGAAGATCCTACAGCGGGTATATTTTTGTATTAATTCGATCATCGAATATTTTTTTCCCATAATGCGGCGATAAATTGATGGTTCGAATTCAATGATATGACCGCCTTTGATTTTGTATAAATTACGGTCTTTTAATGTAATCTGAATTTTTTTTGCTACATCGACCTGTGATATCTTTGCCATAATGGAATCACCGCGATTTAAATATTTTTCGGTCTCGCCAAATTCCACGTCCCAAGGTACTTCGTTTACGTGTAAAAGGGCGGGATAGGGAGCATTAATATCAACGAGCCAACTTGATGCAGATGCTTCTTCAACGATACCTATGACAAAATCTCCCTCTATTGGGTCATAGCGGCCTTTCAATGGTGTCACATTTATGTATTCTTCTCCTTCCCTCTTGCTTAATATGCCTAGTCTCGCTGAATATATCTTTCCGTTTTCAATAAACGTGCCATGTCCGGCCTTGTTTTTCTTAACATCCCCCAAAAACTGACTCGGGATAACTATCTCGCGTTTTTCTTCAGGCATAAAATGATAACCCCATAAATCTTATTTTAAAATCTTTGTCGATACGTTACCTTTAGTTACCTCATTTAATCTGTCATAAAAATCGGTTTGCATACCGGCAGGAATCCTAACAATGCCAATCCAAGAGCCATCAGATTGCCAGTCCTCTCTTTCCAAGGTGCCATAATTACGGGCAACGCCATAGGCCCTACCAGTAAATTGAGAGGGAATTTTAACTGATATCTTAACTTGCTCTATGGATATAGGTATGATTGGTCTCAAAACCTCAATAATTGTTTTAACTTGTTCGCTCACAGGTTTAAACGGATCAACATGAACCTTTGCTTCATCCAATGCCAACTCTATTCTCTTGCGCGGATGCGGGGATTTTGTCTTTGGGTCCATCGCATTTCTGACGATAGTATCAATAATCCTGTTTCTTTTGTTTGTCTGCATCTTGCGTCTTTGCTCGGTTGTGAGTTGTATCTCTCCTTTTAGGATGATTAGTTTAGCAATTTCTTCTAAATTGCTGGTACCAAAGCTTTTTTTAAGGGCCTCATCTGACGCATGTGTACCTTTTTTTGAATCCTTAAAAATTGCATCTATTGCAAGACTCTGAACAATGTTTATTTCCTTTCCATCAATTAGATCTGCCGCGGCATAGGGGTCGACAAGTATCTCAAAATGCTCTTCCCCCTTTTTCAATTTAGCAATAACCGCATCATCAAGACTTACCACTTCTACTTTCCTCCAACTGCCTTAGCAACGTACTTGTTTGTTTCATCTTGTGGCAAAATATAAAACTTGAAATTTTTATCAACAACACCAATCTCAGTGGCTTCGGGATTAAGTTTCCCTTCAGTTCCTTTGCTAAGGGCTTTTATACCCATATCAATGGCCTCTTCCATATTAAGATCATCTCTGTAATTTTTTTCGAAGTACTCCATTGCTCCGCTGCGTCCTGCTCCTTCGCTGCTAGCCTTGTATTCCATTAAAGCACCAGATGGGTCTGTGGAAAATAGTCTCGGTCCTGTATCATCTACACCAGCTATCAGCAGAGCTGTACCAAAAGGTCTCACTCCACCATATTGGGTATACGTTTGTTTAAAATCACAAATGCGTTTTACAAGAGTTTTTACTTGTATTTTTTCATTGTAAGTTATCTCGTTTATCTGAGCATCTATGCGGGCCCTGTCAATTAGCGCTCTTGCATCTGCGACAAGACCTGAAGTTGCACATCCTATGTGGTCATCTATCTCAAATATTTTCTCTATGGAGTTAGGTTCTATCAAGCGAGAAGTAACACGTTTGTCCACAAGCAAGACTGCTCCTGTTTTATATTTTAAACCTACAGTAGTAGTACCTCTTTTTACTGCTTCTCTAGCATACTCTACTTGAAATAGTCTCCCATCTGGAGAAAAGACAGTTATTGCTCTGTCATAAGCCATATTTGCTGGTTGCATTTATCTATTCACCTCTTCTAATTTAACAAATTTAAATACAATATTACACTCCAATTTTTCAACTCAGAATACACTTATTATGTATATAGTTTGTGTTGCAAATGGTTTTTGTCAAATGCAAAAAGTTAAAATCCTCTTTTATCACCCCATATTATCTTATGAATCTGCAGACCAAGTTTAACGTTTAATTCGTCGTTGAGTATCCACTCGGCCAATTGTTTTGCATTGGTCCCCCAAACGGGCTGGAAAAAAACTGTGCATACGGGTTTGTATTTATGAATTATTTTTTTTGCATAATCATAATCTTTTTTGTCTCCTATAACAAATTTTAGTTGATCGTCTTTTTTAATTATAGACAAATTTTCTAAACACATCTTTTCGTGCATGTTTGATGATGGACATTTGATGTCTAGCGATATCATCAAAGATTTTTTACCTACTATGTTTTCTATATTTATGCTGCCATTTGTCTCCAAACATATCCAATAATTTCTTTTCAGAAGACTATCTAACAACTTTGGCGCATCATTTTGAAATAGTGGCTCCCCACCTGTAACACAAACATATTTACAGGGATATTCACTGATGTCTTTGATTATTTCATCTATTTTCATTTCTTTTCCGTCATCATATGCATATTTGGTATCACAAAATGAACAGCGTAAATTACATCCCGTAGTTCTAATGAAAATATTTGGCAACCCGCTCCATTTGCCTTCCCCTTGTATCGAATAGAATATTTCGTTGATCTTCATCTGCTGAAGTGTATCAAAACATATTAATTAAAACATTTGCTGTTGATATTAAAATTATTGAACTTGCAGAAATAGTCTTTTTATCTTTTATCTTTTAAAGATTCTATTATTTCTCTGCCAAAAGGAGTTATTCCGTAGAGTTTTATATCTCTTCCCCCACTCTTCATTTCAACTATATCTAAACTAATAAGCGATTCGTCTTCTCTGTATCTTGATTCCATCCCACGTATAGCTCCTATTACATTAGACGGTGTTGTTTTTACATGATATGCTATCTCAGAAGTATAACTGCAACTGGGACTTATATCAAAAAGATATTCCGCTATCTTTTTTCGTATATTGCTTCTCCTTAGTGCTCTCATAGCCAAAGGCACTTTTATCTCTGGAGAAGTCTCTACTTTGTTGTCTCTTTGCTGCATCCCATCCACTTACTAAGGGAGAGATGCTATTTCGTATTAATAAATTATTCGCTTGGTGTATAATTACCTGCATACACAGATGCATATGCACGTTAAGTCCCAAAAACGGTTAATTTTTTACAATGAATTCAACCACCCGCATATGCACCCGCATTATCATCTGCAGACAAAGGTAATTATACTAGAAATCGTGACAATGGGCCTGCTGCGATTTGAACGCAGGTCTATGGCTCCCGAAGCCACAAGGATACCAAGCTACCCCACAGGCCCGATTTTTCGCACAATTAAAATAGAAGTTGTATAAAAGAGATTTTTGGTAAAAAACAGTTTTCACAGTTTAACTACTTCAGATTTTTAAGCAACTTGCTGAACTCTGTATACTTTTCTTCAAGAATTTTCGCAGATTTCATAAGTGCATCTCTTGCAGTCAATGAACCATCGGTTTCAAAATGGAATATGAACTTATTTTCATCTCCCATTACAGTTATTGCATTACTTTCGCATACTTCCATGCATGATTTGCATGTTGTACACTTTTCAATATCGGTGACTACTAGTTTGTTGTTTTTGATATCTAGTATTTTTTGTGGGCAAGCCTCTACGCATTTTTTACACTGATCACAGTTCTTTTGATTTATTTCAACGATTGGATAATATTTGTATCCTGGGGCTTGAACAGGTTGCCATTTTGCGTGATCCTTTCCACGTCCAAGAACTGCTTCTACTTCAAGAATGAGGCGTTGTTCGCCATAGAGTTCTACAATGGGAATTTTATCTTCTGTTATGGCCCATGACTTTTCTTCGGGTTGCAGATCGCCAGAGTATACAACTCCTTTTCCTTCTTTGCTAAGAGTGTATCTTACTGTGCAGTTCGGGCATCCTTTGCCCTTACAGACACATTCTTCTTTAAATTTTAACAAACTCAAATCAGTCGGAATAGGAACTAGCCCCAACCTATGAGCTATAATTTCATCAAAAAGCGGGCTGGTATTGTCATAAATAACGACGTCGTTTACTGCAAGTTTTGGCAATTCTGAAAGCATAATTCTTCTTAGAGAGTTAACAAAGTAAGGTTTTGTACCCTCAATTCTTAGAACAGCTTTCTTAGGTTTTAACTCAGTTACATCAACCTTCATTTTTGTCACCTAAACACGTCTACCGCGTCTACCGCCCTTCTTTCTGCAACCATCGTGTGGAAGTGGCGTAACATCCTCTATTTTTCCTATCCTCAAACCACTTCTAACAAGAGCACGTATAGCGGCCTGAGCACCTTTTCCAGGTGTAGCAATCTTGTTTCCACCTTGCCCTCTAACCCTAACGTTTACGCTATTAATTCCTTTTTCAATGGCAGCATCTGCAGCAGTCTGTGCAACTTTCATGGCGGTATAAGGACTGCCTTCATCCTTTGCTGATTTTGTAACCATGCCACCTGAGCAGCGTGCAATTGTTTCAGCCCCAGTTGAATCTGTAATCGTTATAATTATGTTATTAAAAGACGCAAAGATATGTGCAATACCTGTTCTACCCATATTTATTTTCCTCCTTCCTTATTTTCTGCTTTATCTTCAACTTTAGTTTCTTTCTCTTTGGTTTCTTTTGCTGGTTTTTCTTTGTGTTTGCCATGTTTTTCAGTTGTTTGTTTCTCCGCTTTGGCTGTTTCTTCTTTAATTGTTTCAGATTGTTCTTTTTTTTCTGCAATTATTTCGTCCTTTTTTTCAGGTGGCGGTATTTCTACGGCGGGTTTTTCTTCTTTCTGCTTTTCTGGTTCAATTTCTTTTTTAATTGGAACTGATTTGAAATCAGCATGTGGTCGTGCTGGATGTGCCACATCAGTTAGCGGAGAATCAGCAAGATATCCAATTTGTCCTTCTTCATCCTTTATTACCATATAACTGGGTATAGTTATTTTTCTGCCACCAATCGCAATGTGGCCGTGGGTTATAAGTTGCCTCGCTTGCGTCGGCGTACCTGCCAATCCCTTGAGATACGTAAGAGTCTGCAATCTACGAGACAATATCGACTCGACTTCCAAAGCTAACACATCATCCAATGTAGAATTTAATGGCAATATAGTCAATCTTGTAAGATGCACCAGTAACTGCTCGCTCTGTTTTTTCGTCTGAGGGTCGCTACCGCCGATCTTTCCCAATAGCTCTCTAGCCTGACCACGATAATTTTTCAAAGTTGTCTTAGCTTTCCAAACCTCTCTATTGTTCTTCAGACCGTATTTCTTAATCAGCTCACTTTCAGCTTTTATTCGATCTTCTTGCCACGGGTGGCTGGGAGTTTCATATTTTTTTCTAGAAAATTTTGGCTTACCCATAGAAATCACTCTTTCTTCTTTTCGCCTTTACCTTTATCGCTGCTCTGAGCAGCAGCTGCCGCTTTGGCTGCTTTTCTCGATACACCTAACGCCAGGCCAACTCGACCATGAGTTTTAGTGCGCTGTCCTCTAACACGAAGCCCCATTTCGTGTCTTACACCCCTATAAGATCTGATCTTTTTCATAATGTTAATCTCGTCTCTCAATCGAATATCAATATCTGAACTCACAAAATGCATGTTTTCTCCTGTTTCATAATCTCTACGATGATTAAGCATCCATCCAGGAGCAGTCTTATTCAAATTACTTATAACTTCCTTTATTTTCTCTATTTGTGCTTCTGTTAAATCTCCGATCTTTACGTTTCTATCAATTCCTGATGTATCGGCGATAAAGATACCCATACGCACTCCTATTCCCCGTATAGTGGTTAATCCGTTGACAAGGTTTTTTTCACCGTTAAGATCGGTATTAGCAATTCTGACGATATATTTGAAGTCTGGTCGGTGATCGTCTTTCTTTTTAGGTTCTTCCTTTTTCCCTTCTTTTTTGCTTTCAGCTCTTGCAGGTTTTTCCGCTTTTTCTTGTGGCTTCTCTATTTCCTGTTTTTCTGGTTCTTCTTCAACTTCTTCCTCAGTCTGTTCCTCTTTTTCTGATTCTTCGACTTCTTCAGATGTTTCTTCGGTCTCATTTTCCGTTTTGGAATCCGATTCTTTCGATTCCTCGTCTACAACTTTTTCATCTGGCGTCTCAGGCATTTCTTCGTTTGGTTTAGATACATCGTCCAAGTTACATACCTCTATGAAATTCTAATGCAAATTACTCCCTAATAATATAAGAAAGTATTGCCAATAATAAGAGAAGCTATATTTAAGCGTTGGGGGAGATTTATTTGCTGCGACTTTTTTACAATCATACACCGTAATTCATATATGCTATAATTGTATCTATTGTGAGCGATTTTACCATGTCCGAATCTAAATTTATCAGAATAGACGAAGTGCTGGATGGAAAAAAAACTGATAAGAAAGTACATATTCGCGGGTGGATATATAGAACCCGAAGTAGTGGAAACATAGTATTTACTGTAATACGAGATGTTACAGGTATTTTACAGGCTACAGTTAAAAAAGGAAATCTTCCCGACAATGAATTCGAAGATGCAGAAAAAGCATTGATAGAATCTTCCGTAGAATTGGAAGGAACAGTAAAAGAAGACAAACGGGCGCCAGGCGGATATGAGCTACAAGCAACAAGTTTTCATGTGGTCCATTTTGCAGAGCCGTTTCCAATTGTGAAAGATAAGAGTCCGGAATTTTTGCTTGACCAGAGACATCTATGGATTAGATCACAACAACTTTCTTCAGCGTTTAAAATAAGATCTACAGTTGTTGGTGCTATACATAAATTTTTTAGAAATCTAGGTTTCTATGAATTTGATGCACCTGTTCTTCAACCAAACCAATGTGAAGGCGGTTCTACGCTATTCGAAGTTAAATATTACGATAACAAAACCTACCTTTCTCAATCATGGCAATTGTATGCTGAGGCAGCGGTATTTTCTTTGGAAAAAATATACAACATGGGACCAACTTTTAGAGCAGAACGATCAAAAACCTCACGGCATCTGTCTGAATTTTGGATGGCTGAAATGGAAGCAGCATGGATGGATCTCCATGATGTTTCAGAGATTGCCAAAGATGAAGTGAAATTTATCTTGGATGAAGTTTTGAAATACAATAAACGCGAACTTGCTGTTCTAAATCAAGATGCCAAAAAATTACAACATATCTCAGAATCCAAGTTTCCTACAATAACTTATACTGATGCTCTTAAGATACTCAAAGAAAAAGAAAGCATGGACGTTGAATGGGGCAAGGATCTCAGAACAATTGAGGAAGACAACATTATGAAACATTTTGATACGCCGATTGTTGTTACAAATTATCCCGTCAAAATAATGGCATTTTACAAACCTCGAGATCCAAAAGATCCAAAAACCGCTCTTTGTTTTGATATGCTTGCACCTGAAGGTTATGGTGAAATAGTCGGTGGTTCTCAGCGAAGTCTTGACATTGAGGATATGAAGAAAAGGTTAGAAGACGCAGGAGAAAAAGCCGAAAACTACGAATGGTATTTTGATCTCAGACGATATGGTTCTGTTCCTCATTCAGGCTATGGTCTTGGTGTAGAGCGTCTCGTTGCATGGATATGTAAACTTGATAACATCAAAGATGCCATTCCATTCCCAAGAACACTCATACGATTTAAACCATAGGTGTATTTTATCATGAAATCAAGAGTTCATGTGGTTATATCAGGACGAGTTCAAGGAGTGTGGTTCAGAGCAAGTACTAGGGATAAAGCTCAACAGCTTGGTTTAACTGGATGGGTAAAAAACACATCCAAAGGAGATGTAGAAGCAGTTTTTGAAGGAGAAGAAAAACTCATAAATGAAATGCTCGACTGGTGCCATCACGGTCCACCACTTTCAGAGGTTAAAAACGTAGAAATTAAAAAACGATGTCCATCTAATGATTTCGATGATTTTTCCATTAAATACTAAATAAAACTACTATTTTTAGTGAAGTCTCTCCTCTTAACAACAATAGACTTAATCTATTTTTCTTCTGAATCTTTGTTTTCTTTTTCCCGGGCTTTCCCTTCTTTCTTCTTTTCCTTCTCTTCTTTTTTCTTTTCTTTTTCTTCGGCTTTTTCTTCTTGATGTTGTTTCTCTCTAACTATTCCGCCCTGTAAGACTCTCATTCTCGATTTCATGCCGTTGATTCTTTCTTCAATAACTCTCTTTTTGATGGTAAAATCCGCTTTTGTGATCTTTTTACTTTCACATTTTTCTGCCAAACGTGCGATTCCCATCTCTTCTTTTTGAATTCTTTTCCCCAGCTTTGCTATATTTTTCTCCATTCTTTCTATGAAACCCATGCTATTTGCCCCACAATTCTTTTCTATGTGCCTCAAGGGTAATGTTTTCCTTGCCTAAATATTCTGCGAAAGTTTTCATTTTGATACCACCTTTTTGATACGGCTTGGGAAAAACTTCTTTATATTTCAGGTCTCTGAGTAGATGATGATCAAGGATTACCTGGCATCCCAATGTTTCTATTATTTCGACCAAATTATCAGATGAATCCTGGAGATTTTTCATACTGAATTTCCAACCTAGAAAAATTGTTGGCGGCCCGTCCATAATTAATAAATCTGGTTTTTGATCAAGGATGTATTCTTTGGCTCTCTTTGTTACAGGCCCTTGAACATCTGATGAATGCAGGACTTTTTGTTTACCATCATCAACGGTGGTCATTAGAACATATCCAAGTGCAACGTTTTCAGGACCATGAAAAAATGGAGGCGAAAAAACAATTTTCGTACTGCCAATCTTGTGTTGTGAATTATCACAATATTCTAAATCGCAGATGTTTTCTACAATTTTTTTAAACTCAGTTCCACGTTCTTTTTGAGATTTGTTAATGTTTTTTGAAATATCCTTTGCAAAGACTTTCTTGCCTTTGTAAAAAATCTCATTCGGGTCATAGTGGTCATAATGGTAGTGGGATATCACTAGCAAATTACATTTTTCGGCAATTTCTACAATTTTTGATTTTGTTGTGTAAAGCGCGTTCAGTTCCTTTTCATGAGGGGCCAGACCATATCTTTTAGGTCCAAGTGCAGCAGAAGGATCAATGAAAATCTTGCAATCTTTAGTTTCTACATACGTTGCCATTGATCTTACGCCCAGGGAATCAGATGCTATGGGCAATATTTTCATATTTTATCGTAATGGTAAACATTCGAAGAAATAATAAAGTATCCTCTAATAAAACACGGTGAAGAACAGTGTGTTTTAATAAAATTTAGCAGGTTCGAACTTTATTTCGCCGATGCCGGGATACAAAGTTATAGATTCGTCACATTTTTCACAGTATAGCTCTATGATAACCGCCGAATCTAGTCTTTTTATCGGAATCTGTTTCATCGGTTCCCTGCATTTTGGGCATCTCTGGTGCTGGTTCATTTTATATCCAATAACATTTATATTATACCACTATATAAATATTCCCAAGATTTATCATGATTTATCGTTCAAAAATGACCTTTTCATTATAAACTATCTTAAAAATCCGATGATATGGAATCATAGCTTCGGTAGTTTGCATAAATGATTTCTCAAGTTTTACAATGTCTTTCCCCAGGATGATCTTGGTATCATTCGGTGCCCCTCTATGAATGTACCATATCTCCGCTTTGCCTAAATCGAAACCTTGTTTCCATTTCAATTCGTTTAAAATATCTCTAGGGTTTGGCATATCTACATCAGCGATCTAATGCTTCTCAACACCATGTTCATATGTTTTTTACCATCGCCCTCAACAATTGATTCATGCCCCGGATAAAGATTGATTATATCAAGCTTTGCCAATCGTTCAATGGATTGTCTTAAAAGATATGCATCTCCACCAGGAAAATCATATCTGCCAAACGAACCGTGCGAAAAAACTGTATCACCTGAAATCAACGACTTACTAGTTTTGCTGTATAAACATATGCATCCAGGCGTATGCCCTGGAGTATGCAATACATCAAAAGTCTCATCTCCAACTATTATTGTATCGCCATCTTTTAACTTGATGTCTACCGACATCTTAGGCATTACGCCCCCAAGCATCTTTGCAAATTCACTTTCCCCTCTTTCTATTTTTTCTGATGCATCTCTATGAGCCATAATTTTGGCTTTGCCGTCTGTTATTTCAAAAGTTTTTTTAATTCCTCCACAATGGTCAAAATGTTCATGGGTGATAATTATCTGATTTATCGTTGTTGGATCAACAAGTTTCTTAATATCTCCAACGACTTCTTTGCTATGTAATCCTGTGCCAGTATCAACAATAGTTGTTTTTTCTCCAAGAATTACATAAATATTTGAATCAAAATTGCGGCCATAAATGCAATGGATCTTCATAATCTAAATAATATCGTTAAATGAGATAAATCTGTCGTCATTTTTTATATTAAAAATATTCCTATGATTCAACAATCCTGTTAACTTTGACAAGAAAAGATAAGAAGATTAGTGGGCCTGCCCGAATTTGAATCGGGGTCTCTAGCTCCCAAAGCTAAAAGGATCGACCAAGCTACCCCACAGGCCCAGACTTCTGCTGAGTAACACAAACAGATATTTAAAAACTTTTATGTAGTCTCTATCCGTTTCACAATTTCATGGATTTTAATATTAGGAAACCCGCTCATATTTTTGCATTTATTGTACTACTATTTGTAGTATTCTTTGTGGTAGTACTACCTTTGGTGTTCTTTTTTTTAGGATCTGATTCCTCGCTTAATACAATCAAGATCACAGACACTCTTCTGATTTTAAACGTGATAATATACCTTGTGCTATTTCTTGGAGCCCCCTTCTTGTGGTATCTTCTTGTAAACCATGAATCAATCAAACAGATGTTTGATAGTCTTAGACTACGAACTAAAGGGATAACGAGAGCGGTTATTTGGGGTATCGCAGCCGCAATAACTATAGTCATCCTGGAATTTATCATTAGTTTGCTGCTCGTCATTGGCGGCCAGGTTCAAGAAAATTTTTCGAATGTTCCCATTCTCTTTGCATATACCTCTCCCCTCGTCATGCTTTTTGTGATATTAGTTCAATCACCCGCCGAAGAGATATTTTTCAGAGGGTTTCTATTGGGAAAAATTGATGCAGTTGCTGGGGAAAAGGTTGCTATAATTTCGACAGCTATATTTTTTGGTTTGGCTCATTTTTCCTATGACAAACCACTTCTTGTTCTCGTGGTTATTTTAATGGGGGTAATCCTTGGATTTATTGTTGTTAAAACAAAAAACCTTTTTTCCTCAATAACAGCACATGTACTTGTTAATCTAACGGCTTTCGTTCTCTATTTTATCGGCAAATCTTTAGGTGCCTAAGCGTTAATTCTATAAAGCGGATGTCTATCAACCTATGGGAGTTATAGGGTGAAGGCTATGGGAAAAGAAAGAACATTTGTCATGATTAAACCTGATGCAGTTCAACGAGGTTTCGTTGGTGAAATCATTTCTCGTTTTGAAAGAAAAGGGGTCAAACTGGTGGCTATGAAACTTGTATCTGTGAGTAGGGAACTTGCTGAGAAACATTACGAAGTTCACAGGGGCAAACCGTTTTTTGAACCAACAGTTAAATACATCACTTCTTCCCCTGTCGTTGCCATGGTATTAGAAGGAAATAATGCCATAGAAATGGTTAGAAGTATGATGGGCAAGACCGACCCTCAACAAGCAGCAATGGGTACCATCCGTGGCGATTATGGGCAATTCATTGGAAGAAATATTGTTCATGGTTCTGATAGTAAAGAGACTGCAGAGTTTGAAATAAATCTCTGGTTTAAACCAAAGGAAATAGCAGATTACAAACGAATTGACGAAGAGTGGCTAACAGAATAATTTTAATAATCAGTTGATAGAATACCAGAATGGGCAAAAAATATGGGCATGCAAATAGGCATAGTCGGAAAACCCAATGTGGGGAAATCCACGTTTTTTAATGCTGCTACTGATGCCCATGCAGAGGTAGCAAATTATCCTTTTACTACAATTGATGCAAATCGTGGAGTGATGTATGTTCGTAGACCATGCCCATGTAAAGATTTCAAGGTTAAATGTACACCGCGCAACTCCAAGTGTATAAATGGAACACGGTTTGTACCAATTGAAGCTATAGATGTAGCGGGGCTAGTTCCAGATGCACACAAGGGACGAGGGTTAGGAAATAAATTTCTTGATGATCTAAGACAGGCCCATGCGTTCATCCATATTGTAGATGCATCCGGCAGTACAGATGAAGAAGGTAAACCTGTGGGCATAGGTAGCTACGATCCAATTAAAGATGTAGAGTTTTTGGAGAAAGAGATAACATACTGGCTTAATGATATTATCAAAAAAAGCTGGGAAATTATTGCAAGGCGATGCGAACTGGAAGAAAAAAAGATAGAAAAAATGCTTGCAGAGAAACTCACTGGTTTGGGAATTAAAGAAGAGCATATACACAACGCCATTAGAAAATTAAATCTTGATCCAATCAAACCATCTCATTGGACTGATGAAGAAATCCTGAAACTTTCCGACTATATCAGAAAAACTAGTAAACCCATGTTGATAGCTTTTAATAAATGTGATATTGCTCCAGAAAACTTGATTGCAAAGGCAGATGAAATAAGAAAAAAAGGATACATCGTTGTTCCCGCAAGCGCAGAGGCGGAGCTTGCATTAACTAATGCTTCAAAAAAAGGCTTAATTGATTATTATCCAGGTAATAACGATTTTAAAATAATAAAAGAGTCAGAGCTTACGGATAAACAGCTTAAGGCTCTTGGTTACATCAAAACCCATGTTTTGCAAAAGTTCGGATCAACAGGCATTCAAAAATGTATAGAAGAAGCAGTTAAGATGCTGAATTTAATAGTTGCATATCCTGTGGAAGATGAAACACATCTCTCTGATAAAGAAGGTAGGATTTTACCAGATGCACACTTGATTCCATTGGGAAGTACTGCCAAAGATTTGGCATATAGGGTTCATACTGATCTTGGAGATCATTTCATTAGAGCAATAGATGCAAGAACGCATCGTGTTGTCGGTGCAGAGCATCAACTAAAAGATGGAGATGTAATAAGAATAGTAACAGACGCCTAAATCTCCTTATTGTTTTATTACTCCCTTTCTACCGCAATGCGGGCACTCAATTTTTGTTTCGAATTCTCCTTTTTCGACAGTGAAAACGTTTTTGCATTCAGAGCATCGAACGCTTATCTTTTTCTTTAATGGTTGTTGCTGCTCAGGTTGTTTTTGTTCTGTCTTTTCTTTTTTTGTTTCAGGCTGTATTTTTTCAAGTGCAGGTGATAGTGCTTTTTCAAATAAAGGCGAGGTGGGAAGTTTGTCCGATTCAGAAGATTTTTCTTGTGCTGTTTCAGAAGTGATTTCAGGTTTTATGATTCGATCGTCTGCAAAAGGGTTTTTATAAATCTCTTTTTTCCTCTCTAGAGATTTCTCCAGGGTTTTTTCTGAAACAAATGGAACAGCGGGCTGTTTCGCATTAGTTGCTTTTTCTGATTCAGGAGTTTGTTCTCTTTCTCTTTCAGCATAGTACTCTTTTCTAATGTTTGTTTTCAATGGAGTCTTTTCTTCCGGTTCAAATCGTTTCTCAATGGGTTGTATACGCCTAGCTATTTCTTTCTTTTTATCCAAAGATGATTTTGCAATAGGTTGTTGTTCAATTTTTTTGGAGAATTTTTTTGGCATAGTTTTTTTATCATATTGTTGTTTTTTTCGATTAATGTAACTTTTTATTGAAAAAAATATGGTGAGTCCTGCATATGATACAGATCCTATTAAGGCAATAATTCCAGTTATTAGAACTAGATGTGCATATTTAATAGGTGTAAAACTAAATCCAAGTAGGGGGGCTAAAGATACTTTGATTATTACGCCTTCTTGTGATACGTTTGCCACACTTTCAATATTTTGCATAAGTCTCAAATTAAAGAGAACAACTAAAATGCTGAATATTACATTTGCACATCCTATAAACATGATTATTTGTGCCATCTTAAAATATTTTCCAGATGCTCGCAGTATCATTCCAATAAACGACAACAACCCAAATATTATCAGCATCCAAAAACATATGCTGAGCAGTTGTGCGTCCCCTGCTAAACTGTTTATTCGCTCATCATCGCTATTTTCCATCGATGCAATATTATGATATGTAGTTTCATTATGATATGTAGTTTCTGTTATATTTGGAGATATAGTTTTAGTCACTGAAATCCAAGGCAGAAGCGAAATGAGAGTTAGGCCAACTATACCTACAACTACTATCAAACTGATTATTTTTTTAACTCTTTTTGCTAGAATCATTGTGAACTGCCTCCGAGGGAATAATGTGGAAATGGCGGCTCAGAGGTCTCATTTTCTTTTATTTTCTGTAGCGCGTTGAAGTCCATGCGAATTACTGTAAACATAAGTTTTATAACAATAAGACCAAGAACAACTGCTATGACTACGGCTGGAAAAAATAAGAATGCGAGTTTTGGATCAAGAATCAAATTGGAATTATGATAGAACAGAAAATGTGCACCTAAAATCTTCATACCTGATAAAGCTATGAATGTGCTAGGAGCAATAATTGCTGTAGTAAATATAAAATGGATTGTGATGAATGTTTCTATAGAAAAATCACGAAATTTGTCCAATATTCCAAATATCGTAATAACTATACCTAATATAATTAAAGATACAAATCCAATAAATATCATTGAATGGGCATATGTAACATCATCCGTGGATAACCCAAGATGATAAGGCGATTTAAAAATGTTGAGGAGGGTTTGGTTTCCAACATTCTCAAAGCTACTATCAAACACCGCTTCTTTTCCTGCATCGTATCTGATGTAGACCCAAGGCACATTGTTGATAAACAACAAACCAACAATTGCAAGGGCGATTATTAATAAACCTACTTTTGGAAAAGTTTTTTCGTATGACCTTTTTTTATGCGTACCGCTATCTGAAGATCTAAGCCCATGTGAAACCTCGGCTTTTTTAAAAGTCTCGTCTAAAATTCTTTCTTTTGTTTTTTCTTTTCTCTCCGCGATCGGCGCGGGTTCTTCTATCATAACCTCTCCTTTACTCTGCACCTTCATGCCATTAAACTGATTTGCTTATTAAATCTTTTGAGGTGAACTTAATCATAGTATGTAAAAAAACATATTGTAAATTTTTATGGTGTGTGATGTGCATAAGCATCTGCAAGTCATCTGCGTATCCATCTGCGAATTAGCTTTTTATATCAACTCCATGTTACTTTTTTGGGATCACTCAGAAATATATTTATCTAGGAGGAGAAACATGCTGAGAAAAACGTCTGGTGAGAAGAAGCTATCGAAGAATATTTGGGGAAAAAAATCAAACAGAAATTTTCCATTTGTAGCAGTTCCGTCTACCACACATGTATTAAAAATTAGTAAAATGAGGTTCTCAGAAAATCTTAATAATATTAAAAAACATCAGAAAACTCCTAGGCGGAAAAAATTACCGATCCTAAAAACTCCATTTGCCAGACTAAGAGTCACTATGAATACTTTGAGATGGATGTTTGTACTTGTTTTTGTTTATCTTACAGTTGGCATAATTGTCTTTTTGTTATTACAGCAAGGAAGTGAATCGATAAGAGACGTTGTTGTATACAGTATCATGGGATTTGTTACTTTTTTCATGGGATATTTTGGATGGCGTGTTGCCCAAATACTAAGAGAAGCAGTTATTAGTAAGAAACCAAAGAATGATTTTTAATCTCAGCTCGCAATTCCAGTATCGTTGAATTGCAAGAATTAGATCTTTGAGGATTGAGACTTTGGTATTAATATTTGATAACCATCTTCATTTGCGTAGGGACGGTCGGTTTTTAGATGCCGTAAGAGATTTCAAAAAGGCAGGTGGCACACATTTTGTATTATGTCAGTTGCCCATGGTTGATTTAGTTATTGAAGAAAAAAGTTATAATTCTTGTTACCAAGAAACTCTTGAGTTGGCAAAAATAATTCGCTCCAGTATTGACATTGGTGTTTTTGTAACTGTTGGCCCGTACCCAGTTGATTATCTAAAATTAAGGGAGAAGTTTGGGAGAGAACAGACAATTCAGATAATGAAGGGAGGAATGGATCTCGCAGCTGATCTTTGTGATGAGAAACAGTGCATAGCTATTGGCGAGATTGGCAGGCCTCATTTTCCAATTGATGAGCAGACTTTGAACGATTCAAATGGCATTCTTATTTATGGAATGGAGAAAGCCAAGGATGTAAACGTTCCTGTGGTGTTGCATACTGAAAGCACTACACCTGAGCAGTGTAAAGAATTGGTTGAAATGGGGAAAAAAGCGGGTCTGCCTGCAAACAAAATCGTTAAACATTACTCTCCACCCCTAATAAAACTCAGTGAGAACTACGGCCTCATGCCTTCAGTTTTGGCAAGTGAAAAGAATGTCATTGCTGCTTTGAAAAAAGGCACTCGTTTTATGATGGAAACGGATTATATCGATGATCTAAATCGGCCTGGCGCAGTTTTGAGCCCAAAAACTGTTCCTAAAAGAACATTGGAATTGATAAATAACGGGATATTGACAGAAAAACAAGCCTCTGAGATACATGTTGAGAATCCTAAAAAAACATACGGTCTAAGTTTGGAAGGATAGAATTTTAATGGCAAATCTTTTCAATATTACGGTTTTTTGAAAGGGATTACTGCCGTTGTAATTATTGCAACATCTGATGGAATTGAAGAACTTGGATACAAGACCGAAGTTCTATAATACAACAGGAAATGCTCTAGATTCCAAAGCAATACTTGATTGGTACGAAAATCAAGGATAATACAACTTACAAAGAATATTAACTATCTTTAACCGAAATATCCTAAATCTTCTGATGATTTTTCCTTGGAAAGACTTTCCATCTCTCTAAGTTGATGTGCTATGTATTCTATTTCCTTGGCCTTTTTTTCCAATTCCGAGAGGTTCAAATCGACGTTTGTTATCTTCATCAAAATCTTCAGAATTGCCTTCGCACTTTTCGGATCTACAAGATAGCCTGGCGTTTCTCCCATGAAGCAGGTTCCTTCCAACCCTCGTAGTTTGCCAAGTCCAAGTAATAACCCACTAGCTCCAACTATCCCGCCGCCAGGTTCATTTTTCTTGAAAATGGCGCCA
>Ga0315289_10000089_pt1 | contig 139150 bp, 135 predicted proteins | sample YL17G11_40_MG_FD_203452 | JGI IMG/M metagenome (GOLD analysis project Ga0315289, IMG submission 203452) | Sediment microbial communities from Yellowstone Lake, YNP, Wyoming, USA - YL17G11_40 | ecosystem: Environmental > Aquatic > Freshwater > Lake > Sediment | place: USA: Wyoming | collected... | reverse complement strand
CAACCTGCTCAACTCCCGCCTCCGAGCCGCCGGAGCGTCCGGCGGAGCGACTGGCGGGCAGGCCGCCGTCAATCGGCCGACGATGCACGGGTCAGCCCCTTCGAGGGGGACCAATGTTGCAAGCCACTGGCCTTGTGCCGGTGGTAATTGACTTCGTCTTTCCGCCAGATGCGTCATGCACCCCGCGACGCCGCCCGCTTTGAGATGACGCTCGGCAAGTTCTGGGGCCGCTACGCGGTGCCGTGGTGAGATGTCCTAATTTTGTCTTTCCGGCGGTCGCTGGCGCATGGGTACACGCGGGGACAGGGGGATCGTCGTCTTCTCGCTCGCGCGGGCGGCTCGGCGCGTCCTGTGGGTGGCCCCGCCCCTCGCCGAGCTGGCCCCGCTGGTCGCCCTCGCTCGCGAGCATTCGGACGCGGAGTCCTTCGGCGCCGAGCTTTGCCGGCGCTCCCCGATGCCCACCGACGACCCGGAGGTCGCGTTCAGGGCGGCCCTCCAGGGCTGCTGGGGCGGGCAGGGGGCGCTGGACGGCGCGTCCTACATCCCACTGAGCGAGATGCCGGCCTGGGCGCTGGAGGAGGCCTTCGGGGAGGTCCCGGAGTCGCTGGACGTCTTCAGGGCGGGCTACGGTCGCTGGATCGAGCCGGGGAGGTACGTCTCCACCGACCCGTCCCACGCCCGCCTGTTCATGCGGCCCGGGATGCGGATGCTGCGGATGGACGGCGTGCCGCTGCCCCACCTCCGGGCGATGGGTCCGGGGCGGATCGTGGGCAGGCTCCGGGGGACGGGCAGGGAGGGCCCGGAGCTGGTCTACTGGCCGCCCGGGACGGAGGCGCGGGAAGCCCCTCGGATGACGCTGGGCGAGTTCTGGGGGCGCTACGCGGAGCCGCGCGGCGGTTCGGATCCCCCAGCGGTATAATGCGCCGTCCGAGAGCGCGGCGGACGGCGGGGGGCGACGAACATGGGCGTGCCGGCGACGAAGAGGTGGCGGGAGGCGGACGGGCGGCTGTGCCACGACGGGGACTGCCTGTTCTGGGGCGAGCGGCTCTGCACCTGCGGCCCGATCCACCACGTCCAGTTCTTCATGGGGGAGGAAGACGCGGCCGCCGCGGCATACGCCGAGGAGTGGGGCGCCCACGCGCGGACCCTCGCGAAGCTCCCCGGCCCGGACGAGCGCGACGTCGCGCATGTCCGCTGCGGGGAGTGCGAGAGGCTCCGCGGGATCGAGTGCGACAGGCTCCTGACGGAGTGCTTCGGACCGAAGGCGCCCCCCGGCCGCCGCCGTCCGGAGGCAGGGGGCGGCCCGCCCCGCACGGCGAGGGAACCGTAGGATGGCCAAGACGTTCGACGAGCTGGCCGGGCGGACGACGACCGCTGCGACCCGGAGGAGGGCCGCCAGGCGCTGCCGCGAGCTGCTGCCGGCCGCGTTCGCGGCGCCGGCCGCCTTCGTGGGGGCGTGCGGGCGCTGCGGGGCCGCCTGGGCCGCCGCCGACCGCCTCGGGACGCGCCAGACGGCCTGCCCCAAGTGCCGGACGGGCGAGCTCGCCTGGGCGGCGAACGCGTCGCCGGACGCCGCCCTGGACGAGGTCTACGACGCGGTCGACGCCCTGCTGTACGCCGGGGACTGGCCGGCCGCGGAGGCGGTCCTCCGCTCCCATAGTCCCGTCGCCCTCGTGCCCACGGACAAGCTGCTGGCCCTCCTCGTCGCCACCGCCCCGGCCAAGTCGAGGCTCCCCGGCCGCGCCGCGTTCCTCGCCGAGGTCCGGTCCGCCCTGGCGGCCAGGGGCGAGCACGAGGCCAGGCTGCTGGAGGGGCTGGAATGACCAAAAGGAGGCTCCGGATGACCCGCAGGGACAGGGAGGCGATCGCGGCCGCGAACCCGAAGGCCGACCTCGCCAAGGCCGAGGAGGCCCTCGCGCTCCGCGGGAGGCTCAGGGAGGCTCTCACCCCGCTCCGCGCGGCCAAGGAGGCCCTCGCGGCGATCCGCTGCGCGCGGAGGCCCAAGGGTCCGCAAGCGCCGGGGAGCTGAACAGAAATGAGGGGGGCCGGACAAATGAGGGGAGTCGGGGTGTCGCGGAGATGGATCGTCGGCCGGTGGAGGGCGTTCAAGTGGCTCTGGTTCTGCGTCCGCCGTTGGGACTTGGCGCTCTTGAGGCGGACATGGGGGCGGATCGACTGGAGGCCCCCCACGGAGGCGGATCTCGAATGGGCGCGGAGAGTGTCCAGTTTGCCTGAAGCGTCAGGCGAGGAGCAGGACGGATGATGCCCATCTTCATCGTGGCGTGGCAGTGGTGGCTGGGGTGCGTCGCCGAATTGGCGTGCGCCTGCGCCCTGCCGCGCCGCCGGAAAATGCGGTAGGGGAGGCGGTCCCGCCTCTCCGGCAAGATGCCCTGAGGACGCCGTTGCTTCAGGCGGCGAACCGGCCGCATGCTTCGGTCTGCCGCCCGGCCGCCTCCGCCAGCGTCGGCAACCCGGGGATCAGCACGGCGAGGCGCCGCCGCTGCCTCATGTGCGCCTCGCTGTGCTGCGACCTCGTCGCCACCTGGAGGTTCTCCGGCCGGTTGTCGTCCCTTCGGAGGTTGACGTGGTGGACGACCTCGTTCCTCCGCAGCGGCCTGCCGAGGCAGCGCTGGGCGACGACCCTGTGGGCGTACACCGGGCGCGACGCCGTGCCTCCGACGATGACATAGCCGCGCGCGGTCCCGAGCATCAGCAGGTGGCCTCCGCCAAGTCGTAGTTCATCCACAGGCATTCCGTGCGCCCCTCTTTTCGGTGCCGCCGCCCACCGAGTGCCTTGGTCTCGAGCGTCCGTCTGCGCCATCCGGACAGCATGTCCTCGTACAGTTCGCACGAGTACCCGCTGACCGCGACGGTCCCCTTGGCGCCGAGCATCGCGCGGAGGAACCCCGCGTGGTCCTGCTCGGACATCTCGTGCCTATATGCCTTGGGCTTCACCCTGGTTCCCGGGAAGTACGGCGGGTCGGCGTATGTGTGCGTGCCTGCCCCGTCGAAGCGTGGAAACGCCCTCTCCCACGCGTCGCACTCGATCTGCACCCTCCGCATCCGGCGGCCCGCGGCGGCGATCACCGCCGGGAGACGGTCCCAGACGCTGATGTTCCTCGCCATGACTGGGAATTTGTTTGCATCCAGGCGATTCCCCTGTCGCGCCCCGCGGCTGGACGCGGTCCGGCTGTACGACCAGTCCGTCGCCCGCTCGGCCTTCCCGTCCCGCGCGGAGTTGCAGCAGACGCAGAACGCCCATGCGCGACCGATGGTGCCGCCGCGTCCGGACGCCATGATCTCCAGACAGGACTCCAGCTCCTCCCGCGAGTACGGCGTTAGCTCCAGCATCTCGATGAGCTTGTTCCTGCGTCGCGCGTCCCGCAGGACGCGGAAGAAGTTGCACACGTCCCCGTCGATGTCCACGGCCACCTCGACCGGGCTGGGTTCCTTGGCCAGCAGCACGGAGCAGGAACCCGCGAAGAGCTCGACGAAGCATGTGTGCGGCGGCGTCAGGCTGATGATCCAAGGGGCCTTGCGCCACTTGCTGCCGTACCAGTGCAGAGGCTGACCTATTCGCCCCATAAAGCCGTCCTTGACAGATCGGGTCGTCCGTGCGACCGATTCTATCGTGCGGATTATCGGCTACTTGCAAAAACGCCGGGGGAGGTGTATAATACGAACGAGCATGGAATCTCGTTCCGTAGGCGGCCATTTGGGGTTCCGGGGTGGTCAGTTTGTATGAGCATGGAATCTCGCGTTCCAGCCAACTGGCCGGAACGAAGGAGAAAAAAACCGTGAACGAAATGATGTTGCCTGCCGACGTCTGTCGGATGATCCAAGAGGTGTCCAAAGCCAGCTCCAACATGGAGGATCTCGACCGCATCGCGATAGCGGCGGAGGGCGCCGCCCAGGACGGGCTTCGGCCCGTCTGGGTGACCCAGAACATAGACACCCTGGCGCAGGGGTCCGCCAGCAGCCTCGTCAGCCTCAACGAACTCATGCAGAACGCCTGCGAGGCCGAGCTTGACAGCCGGGCGCGCAGGATGCTCCACGACGGCGGGAGGGTGGCGGAGGCCAAGGGGTGGACGAAGGACGACGAGGGGTGGTGCAACCTCTTCCCGTCGCCGCGCGACGCCGTGGCCAGTCTCTTCCCCAACATACCGCACGGGAGGCTGGAGGAGGTCGAGGGCGGCTCGCAGGACTCCGTGGCGAACGAGGTCGCGTCGGTGATCCTGGAGTCCGGCGAAGGCGACCGGCCGACGTTCAAGATCCGCGACGGGGGCGTCGGGCAGACGGATGTACAGGACACGTTCCTGAAGTTCACGGAGAGCAACAAGAGGGGCCTCCGCTGGATGGTGGGGCGGCTGGGCGTCGGGAGCGCCCAGATATTCAGCCGGTGCCGGGGCCAGATCATACTCACCAAGCGCGCGCCGTGGGCCAACGGCGGCGAGGACGCCCCGTGGATCGTGGTGCTGGCACGGAGGAGGACCACGACGCTGCACGACGGCACGACGGAGATCTCCGTCGAGTACCTCTGCTTCAAGGACGCGGGCGGGCGGCGGATCTTCCCAGCGATGCCGCACGACACCGAGGTCGTCGTGGAGGAGACGGAGTGGGGCGACCGCCGGTCAGCCGCCGCCGCCTCCGGCTGGATCCGGGAGAAGGAGGCCGAGAGGGGGCGGCGCTACAGGGAACACAACCCAGGCCGGGACCTGGTGCGAATGGAGTGCCGGACCTACAGGCCCACGCAGCGCATGCTGGAGGGCACGAACCGCCAGGGGGAGCGGGTCCGCCCGCCGGAGGACGCCCGCGTGAGGTACGTCGCGCACACACGCATGAGGCACGGCACGCTCAGAATACTCGTGGAGTGCGAGTTCCCCGAGAAGTGGGCGCAGAAGGGCGTCGGGGAGGACAGCACGAGGCCCGACGCGGGGCTCTGGTACGAGCAGCGGCGCAGCGTACCCGACCCGATCCTGCCGTGGCGGGTCGTCGAGAACAGGTGGAGCGACGAGAGCGCAGGCGGGCCGGCGGTCGGCAAGAACGCCAGCCCCCCGATGTTCGGGCAGTTCGTGGCCCTGACCAAGAAGAGCGACAAGCGACTGGACATCGACGTCCCGTGCTCGGCGCCGGACGGCCAGCCGGTCGGCGTCGCCCGCCTCACCGCGTTCCACTTCGCGAGGGACAACGAGTTCAAACCCGCCAAGTACTCGCCGAACCCGCAGAACAGCCTGTTCAAGGTGCTCCTGGGCGGGCAGACGATAGGCCTGCTCGACTTCCAGGCGACGAACGTCGCCATCGCCCAGGGGTCGTCGACCCTCTCGGAGAGGTTCCTCTTCTTCCTGCGCATCGATGGGCTGACGAACCACCGCGAGTTCCGTAACGCCGGGCGCACATTCGACCAGAGCACGCAGGCGTCCAGGCTGATCGTGAGCCAGGCCCCTGCGGCGGCGAAGGGCGACGCCGGCATGAGGGCGATCGCCGCGGAGTGGGAGAAGGACCACAGCCTGAACGCGGAGGACGACCGGATCGTCGATCAGCTCGCGCTGTTCGAGGACCGGCCGGACAGCAGCCTGCACAACATCGAGGCGTTCGTGAAGGGCGACGTGCCGAAGCAGGACGACAAGCCGACCATCGCCTACTTCAACAGGCGCCTCACGTTCGCCCGCGGCAAGAGGGAGCTGAAGAACCTCAACCCGGTCCGAGTCGCCCGCGGCCGCCGGAGGTCCCTGCCGATGGGGACGACCTGCCGGACGCCGCTGCGGTACGCGCGCGGCAGGAGGAAGGGCTGGCGCATCGAGCTGAGCGTGCACGGGCCCGCGAACCCGGGCGTCGAATGCAGGGCCGACGGCGGGCGCGTCATGGTATCCGTGGCGCCGGACGCGCCGCCGGACGAGGTCGTGGTCCTGGCGCGGGTCACGGACGGCGGCTTCACGTCGAAGCCCGCGATCATCAAGCTCAAGCCGGAGGATCCGCCGCCGGCCCTCAGCCTGCTCCCCGAGCCGACGTTCCTGGCGGTCGCGAGGAGCCCGGGGAACACCATGCTGCACATCGACCGGGCGACGCCGGTGAGGTTCAGGTCCGACGCGGCGCCGGACTACGGCGGGCACAGCGCGGAGGTCGCCGGGCCGGACGGCCTGCGGCAGCACGTCGGCGTCGCGCCGGACAAGGACGGCCGGTGGACGGCGAACGTGCCCGTTTCCCGCGGCGCGAGCGCCGGGGACAAGTGCGTCCTGACCATACGGGCCAGCCGCCGGAGCCTCCCGGCGATCGAGGCGTCGGCGGAGCTCACGGTCGTGGCCTCCAAGCCGAAGTGCGGGGGCGACGCGGCCCGCGGAAGGCAGGCTGTCCAAAGCCTGGACGTGCCGGAACCGTCCCGGAGGCTGCACCTGAAAATCCTCAAGACGCCGGACGACATGAAGACTTGGGGCTTCGACGAAAAGTTCGTCGCCGGCTTGGGCTACGACACCGTCCGCGCCGGGGAGCGCGAATGGATCGCGTTCATCAACTGGGAGTGCCCGATCAGGAAGGAGGCGATGAAGCAGGCGGCCGCCGAGAAGAAGGGCCGCGCCGCCCGCGCGGCCGGGGTGCGCGCGTGCGACGTGGAGCAGGCGATGCGGGACTTCGACCTGCGGCTCTACCGGACCATGTCCATACTGCACCGGCAGGCGAGGGATGAGGCGCGGGCGGGCGGGCGGCTCGAGGACTTCGAGAAGGGGCTGGTGTCCGACTTGGCCGGCCAGGCGGTCAAGGACCACATGAACGCCTTCGCGATGAGCCTGGAGCTCGTCACGAGCATCCGCGGCGGCGAGGTGCACTACCGGTACAGGGAGGCCTAGAATCGCCGATGTGTGATGGGAGGCCGCCCCGCAGGGGCGGCCCGCGGCCTAACCGCTCCGGAAAAAACCGCGTGCGCGGAGCTTGACCCGAGGCGCCTCGGCGCGTAGCATCTGGGGACTTGCGCGGGGGTCGGACGATGGGACGGAGGACGAGGACGCACTGCCCGAAGTGCCTCAAACGGCTGTGCCGGTTCGGATGCTGCACCTACTGCGGATGGGCGCCCACTCGCGGCCCCCGCGCCCTAACCGCCACGGAAAAAAACGGCGTGCGCCGCCGGGCAGGCTCGGCTTGACCCGGGGCGGCCCCGCCGCGTAGAATGCCGAGGGCGCCTCCGCGCCCCGGACGCGGAATGCCTGGGAGGGCGGCATGGCCAAGACGTTCGACGAACTCGCGGGGCGGACCACCGACGCCGCGGCCCGGGGGCGGGCCGCCCGGCGGACCCGCGAGCTGCTGGCCGAGGCGGGGGCCGTCTCCGGAAAGCGCGACCTTTGCGCGTTCCACCTGTCGCGCCGCAAATGCGTCCACAACACGACCCCCGCGGAACAGGTCGCCAACCTCCGCCGCAGGAAAACCGTCGCGGAGGGGCAGAGGGGCGACCGGCGGATCATGCTGTCGCACTCGGACTCGGCCCCGATGGCCTCCCGCAGCGCCGCCGCGAAGTCGCGGTTCGACGAGGCGGGCCGCAGGCTGACGGAGCTCGTCCGCGGGGCCTTCCCCGTCGGCTCCAGGGCCGCGTGGCCGCACGGCGCCGCCACCCGGTCCGGGACCGTGGTCGAGGCGTGCGGCTGGGACTTCGGGTCGCTCAAGTTCCGGGTCAGGAGCGCGGCGTCAGGACGGGTGTACTGGATCGCCGCCGAAAAGCTGCTGTCGTATGCGTCCGCCTACTACCCGCAGCTCGTGGGCGCGCTGAAAAAGCACCGTGCCGGCGCGGCGAAACATCGGTAATTCTCCTTGCTGAAAGGGCAACGACCATGAAGGAGCATCAAGCCTTGATATCGTGCGTCGCCGCGGCGCTGACCGCCGCCGGCGCGGGGTTCGCGCTCCTGGACCATTTCAGGCCCGCGCGGCACCCCGTGGCTGTCTTGGTCCAGCCGCCGGACCCGAATCCCGAAAATACCGACCGCGGCCCGGGCGGCCAAGCGGCGCAGCCGCCCAAGCCCGAAACGGCGCAGCCGCCGCCCAAGCCCGACGGCGAGGACGGCGTGCAGGTGCTCACGCGCGGCCCCGTGCACGAGGCGTTCGCCGAGGCGGTCGTGTTCGACCCGGAGCCGAGCGTCGTCGTGCGGGAGGCTCCGCCCGACGCGGTCGACGAGGCGCCGCCGGACCAGGGGCCGGAGGACGCCGCGTGGATCCCAGGCTACGCCGCCTGGGACGACGAGCGGGGCGACTACGTTTGGGCGAGCGGCGTCTGGCGCTCCCCGCCGCCTGGGCGCCAGTGGGTGTCCGGGTACTGGGGGCGGTGCGAATCGGGCTTCCAGTGGGTCCCGGGGTACTGGGCCGCCGCGGAGGTCGAAGAGATCGAGTACCTGCCGGAGCCGCCCGCGGCGGTCGAGGCTGGCCCCGTCGGGGTCCCGCCGTCGGCGGACCACGGCTGGATCCCCGGCGCGTGGGTCTGGTGGCACCGCGTCCCGCTGCGCGGCCGCTACGCCTGGTGCCCCGGCTACTGGGTGGCCGCGCAGGCGGACTGGGACTGGATCCCGCCGCACTGCACGTGGACGCCGCGCGGCTACGTCTTCGTCGACGGCTACTGGGACTACCCCGTCGCGCGGCGCGGCGTCCTGTTCGCGCCGGTCCGCTTCGACGCGGCGGCGCATGTCCGCTTCTCCTACTCCCCGTCGGTCGCGATCGACGCGGCCGCGCTCGCGGACCACCTCTTCGTGCGGCCGGAGTACCACAGCTACTACTTCGGCGACTACTACGACGCCGGCTACTCCGCCGCCGGCTTCTACTGGGCGTGCTCGTTCAACGCGACCCGCCGCGGCTACGACCCGATCTGGGCCCACCGGCGCTGGGAGCACCGGCGCGACGGTGGCTGGGAGGCCCGCGTCGAGGCGGACTTCCGGAACCGCCGCGACCACGCCGAGGCGCGCCCGCCCCGCACTCTGGTGGCCCAGGATTTCGCGGCCGCCGCGGCGGCCCGCCGCGCCGCCTTGGGCGCCGGCGGGCGCGCCGGCCCCGCGGTCGCCGTCAGGCTCGACCAACTGGCGAAGGGCGGGGAGGGCCCGGCCCGGCTCCGGGCGGTGGACGGCGAGGAGAGGCGGAGGCTCGCCCAGCGTGGGGATGAGGTCCGGAGGTTCCGCGAGGAGCGGCGGGCGCTCGAGGCGCCCGCCGAGCCGGCGCACGGCCGGCCGAGGGCGCCCGAGCCGGACCGGGCGAGGCTACCCAAGCCGGCGATCGCGGCGAAGCCGGCCGAGGGGCGCGGCGGGGGCCGGACGCCGCCGAGGAGGCACGAGGCCCCCGCGCCGGATCCGAAGGTCGAGGCCAGGCCGAGGGGACCCCGCGCCAAGGAGGCGCCGCGGCAGGAGCCGAGGGGGAAGCCAAACGCCGAACCGAGGGGCAAGCCCAAGCGGCCGGCGCCCTAACCGCCCGGAAAAACATGGCCTACGACATCGACAGGAAGGCGATCGCGGCCGCGAACCCCAGGGTCGACCTGGCCAAGGTCGAGGAGGCCCTCTCGCTCCACGCCAAGCTCAAGGAACTCCTCTCGCTCCTGCGCCGCTTGGCCGCGCGGAGGAGGCGGGGCGGGAAGGCCGCCCCCAAGCGGCCCGTGCCCTAACCCACACGGAAAAAAACGGCGTCGGCGATCATCGCCCGAGCCCGTGCCAGCGCCTCTTGCCGTCGGGCTTCAGGAAGACGAGGAAGTACGAGTGGTTTTTGCGGGCGTGGGCCTGCCCCAGCGTGCGGCTCACGCCCGGCCTGTTCGTCCGCACGACCACGAAGAGGTCCTCGGCCACGAAGCCGAGCTCGGTCAGCCCGGCGACCAGCTCGACGTGCGTCAGCCGCTGGCGGTTCGCGCAGACCTCGTCCTGGCACTTCACGATGTAGATCCCCCCGGCCCTCAGGACGCGCCGCGCCTCCGCGGCGGCCGTCAGGTACAGGTCAAGCACGGCCTCGTGGTACTTCTTCCCGGACGCCGCCTGGCTATGAAGATCGCCCTTTGTGTCTGTGTGTGTTTCCCGGCAGGCTACAGCCCGGTTGTTACCGTAGTAGCCCTCAAAGTTCTGGTGCCCCATGTGGGCCGTCCCGCCCGGCGTGTGCATGTACGGCGGGTCGAACACGACGCAGTCCACGGATCCGTCGGCGTATGGGAGCTCGCGGCAGTCCGTCCCGGTAGCGATGTCGGTCGGGTGAAGGTCGTACAGCCCCGGCGGCACGCGGCGCCAGAATACCCCTTTCCCGTACGTGACGTCCGCCACCATGCTGTCCGGTGCCACGTAGAGGGACAGGATGTCGGGGAACACCTCGTCGTTCGTGCCGACATGGGCCGTGAGCACCAGGTCGTTGGTTGCTCGGCCGTCCGGGGGTTTGCGCTTCGGCTTCCCAGCCATGAGCGCATTCTAGGCCCGCTCGCCCCGGGGGCGTCTCACGCGGCCTCTTCCCGATTTTCCTTCACGGGTTCCGTGGAATTGCGGTTCTGGCGTTGGCCGCGCAGAGGTAGTTTTCCCTCCCTCGGCGCCGTCGGCAGCGGTCTGGCGACCACCGCACTTTGCGGTCGGGGTTTCATGATAGTGAGCGGGGATACCACCGGCCTTGTGCCGGTGGAGGAAAGCGAACCCCCGCGACCTCCTTTCGATAGAATGCCCCGTGAAGATGGTCAAAACGGTGTCGCTGTTCCCCGACCTCCCGGAGGACAGGTTCCTCCCGATGCTGGAGGCGTGCGCCGAGATCTTCAACGAACACGCGGCGTTCGCGTCGGAGAGCCGCACTTGGAACAAATACAGGATCCACGAGGCGCTCTACCGCGGCGTCCGCGAATCCCATCCGGAGATCCCGTCCGCCATCGTCCAGGCGACGAGGGACTGCGCGCTCGAGGCGTCCAAGAGGTGCAACAAGGGCCGGAGGGGCGAATGGAAGACCCCGGTGAAGCGCACCCTCAGCGTCAGGTACAACCTCCGGACGCTCTCCGTGCGCGGCGGCCTCTTGACCCTGTCCTGCGTCGGAAGGCGCTTCAGGATCATGCTCGACTGCGGAAACATAAGCGACCAGCCGCGCAAGGCTTCGCCCGACGCGATGGTCCTGCAACCGGGGAAAACTTTCAGACCCGACGGGTCTGAAAGATTGTCCCAGGTTGTGCGCGTCCCTGATCACTTCCGCGACATCGTGATGAACTGGAGGTGCAAGGCCGCCACGCTCAAGCACGTACGAGGGAGGTTCAGGCTCAACCTCGTCTACGAGGCCGACGCGCCGCCCAAGGCCGCCGGGCGCGCGCTCGCGGTCGACGTCGGGGGCAGGAACTTCGCCGTCACCTCGGACGGCGACAGGCACCCGTCCGCCAACCCGGGCGTTCTCCGAGCCGTGAAGCGTCGCTACGCCCATGTCAGGGACACGTTGCAGGCAAAAGGCACCAAGTCCGCCAAGAGGCGTTTGCGCGCCACGGCGGGCAGGGAAGAGCGGTTCAGCCGCGATGTGTGCCACGCGGTCAGCAAGGCGCTCGCGGAGACGCCCGGGGTGTCCACGTTCGTGCTGGAGGACCTGGGCGGGATGAGGGACGGGAGGAGGGGCAGGAGGAGGAGCAGGCGGGCCAACCGGGAAGTCCATGCCCTGCCGTTCTCGCGCTTCCGCTTCGACCTGACCTACAAGGCGGAGGCGCTGGGGAAGACGGTCGAGGTCGTCGACCCCGCGTACACCAGCCAGCGCTGCCACAGATGCGGACACACGGAGTCCGGGAACAGGCGGCGCTCCAGGTTCCGTTGCAGGGCGTGCGGCTTCTGCTGTCACGCCGACGACAACGCCTCCAGGAACATCCTCTTCGTGTACGAGAGCGGCGAGGTGCTCTGCGCCTCCCCTATTTCCTCCTCGCGCCGCAAAGCGCCTGGGGGACAGGCTGCCGTCAACCAGCCGACGATGCACGGGCCAGCCCCAAGGGGGAACCAATGTGCAAGCCACCGTGCCGGTGGTAGTTGACCTTGCTCGCGAAGTGCACGCGCCACATGCGCCAGAAGGCCTGCATGTCCTCGACCTTGGTAACGACGAGCTCGCCGTGGGAGACGTACTCCGGCCCTGGCTTTGGCCGCCAGTCCGTTTCGGCGAGCGCGAGCATGCGACGCGATTTCCGCCCGGAGTTCGGCGGCCCTCCGGGCCGGGATGCGCCCACCGTGCCCGACCAGCGCCGCGGCGGCCCTCATCGCCTCGTGGCCCTCCGGCCACACCGAGCCGCAATGGCCCTCCATCGGGACGCCGTACCGCTCGCACAGCGCGCGCCGCAGCCCGCAGGCGTGCCTTTCCTCGGGCAGACGATCACGATGTCGTGCAGGTAATTCCGGTCGTGCAGCGGCTCCCGGTAGCAGCCCGGGACCACGTGGTGCCTTGTCAGGCGGTCCGCGCCGCCGTAGACGCAGCAGACGTCGCCCGGCCCGGCCGTCTTCCCGACTGTCCATGGCGTCGGCAGCCCGCCGCCCAGCCGCCTACGGACTGAAGATGGGGGCACGGTTTTCCGTAGGCGTCCGATATTTGCTCCGCCCGCGGCCTGCTTTTCCCGCCTCAAGCCACCGCTTTTCCGTAGGCGATTCGCCCCATTGCCGCTGACCTCTGGCGGGTGTATGATTGTCCAGGGCGGTTCCAGTGCCGCGCCGGATCGACGGCCTAATTTTTAAGGATTGCATAAGTTTGATCGTGGGGCCCGCCTCCGTGCGGCCAAACCACTCGACTCGAAAAGGAGCATGGTACCAGATGAGAAAAGACGTTAATGACGGTCGCGGCCAGTCCCGCGGCCCGCGCGGCCGCGCGGCATCCCCGCCTCCCCCTCCGCAGAAGCCGCCCGGCAAGTGCGGCCGCTGCGGCGGCCCGACGGCGCCCGGCCAGACCGAGTGCCGCCACTGCCGCGACGCGGGACCCGCTACGGCGCCCCAAGTCGCGCCGGATTCTGCGTGAACCTGAGTCCGGCGTCCCCCAGCATCCACTCCGCCAGCTCGGCGGTCGTCCGCCCGACACTGGGTACGGCCAGCAGTTGCTCCTTCGTCAGTTTGGCGAGGTCGCCCGCGGTCCGCAGGCCAACCGCATCCAGCCGCATCACGGCGTCCCAGCATCTGTCCCTGAAGCAGCTCCGCCTGCCGAAGCTGCTGCTGGATATGATGAGCCTGCCAGCGGTCTCCCCGTACAGGCCGCGCAGTTCCAGCCGCCCGAGGCAAGACGCCTCCCGCCGCCCATCCGGCCAGTCCGCCTTTTTCGGGCGCCGCCGCTTGCCCCACGGCTTCATCATGCTCCTCAGACCGCCTTTGTAGAGCGGGTCGTTGTCGACCATCCTGCGCGCCGCCGCCTTGACGCTCCGGATGTCAAGGCGCCCCTCCAACCTGTTGTGATAGGCCGTCCACCCGCCCCTTCCTGACTCGCACAGTGCGTCCACCTTGCCGGGCGGCGTCGGCACGAGCCTGATGTCGTACGGCGTGTGTTCGCCGACGAAGCAGCCGCCCTGCGGCTGCACCTTCCCCACGATGCCGGCCAGCGCGCGGACGGCCTCCTCGTTGCCCCTGAACGGGATGTAGAATCTCCAGCGCTGCATCTCCCAGTTGTTCGTCTCCCGGAACCTGATGTACAGCTTATCCGGGTCGCTCGCGACCCGCGGCCTCTCGCGCGGCGGCTCGCCGGCGGCTATCTTTGCCAGGTACTCCTGCTCGGTCATTTTTTCCTTTACCTCCCAAACCCGCCGGACCCGCGGCTCCACCACAGGACGTCCAGCTCGTCCAGGTCCGCGCCGATGGCCTCCGCGTAGCGCCGCATGGCGGCGTCGGCCTCGCGGTGCGCCTTGGGCGTCGGCGAGCCGCTCGGTTCCTTTACGAGGCCCAGCTCGGCCAGCCTCCGCAGCACGTGGATGTCCGGTATCGTGAGGCCGCGGAAGCCGACGTTCCGCAGGAAGTGGCTGGCCTCCTTGAACCCGAACCCGTCGACCTCGCGGGCCAGCCAGTCCCGGAGGGACGGGGTCCATTCGCTCATCGGGGAGTGCCTGATGAAGTCGCTCGTGGCGGCCAGCACGGCGTGTATCCCTGCGACTTGGCCGCGGAACGCGGCGACGCGCCCGGACTTGACGTTGTGGAACCGCACGAGGCCCCGCATGATCCCCGCCAGCTCCGCCCGCGGCGTCACGTCACCGATTACCGTCCGGGCGGCCTCGCCGGACGGCGGGAGCCTCCCGTACATGTCCGCCGCCCGCATCCGCCGGACCGCCTCGGCGGTCCTGACGGCGGGGTTCTGGGCGGCGCACAGGGCGTAGCAGCCCTCGTAGAAGGTGTCCTCGACGCCGGGGAGGGAGTCCCATATCCCGGTGGCCCGGCCGCGGAGGGCCGCCCGGATCTCGCCGGAGAGGAGGCGCAGGTCGCGCAGGTCGCGCGCCGCCTCCGCCTCCGGCCACGCGGGCCCGGCTTCGGTCTTGTGCGGCCAAATGACCACGCACATCGGCATCCACAGCCCGCGATCGAAGCCCTTGAAGGCCACCTCGCCGCGGATGAACCGCACCGTCGCTATGTCCTGGACGCACTCATGCCACCATCCTGTGTTCGTCCGCGCGGGTATCAGCGCAACCACAGTGCAGCCTCGCAGGTATTCTCGGTGCGCCTTCCTCACCCATTTCTGCATTACGCGGCCGTACGGCGGGTTCATCCAGCAGACGCCCGACCATTCCTGCTTCAGCCCGTCGTCGGCGGATGTGTAGTGGTTCGCGCACTTCGCGTTTTCATGGGTGCTCGCCACGTCCAGCGTGAATCCGAACTCGCGGTTCAGCGGCTCGTAGATGCTGTCCGGTGTTCCGTATTCCACGGATTTCGCGTTGAACCACGATTGGTCGACTTTGCGCCTCCGGTGTGTTTGGGCGATCGTTGAGCAGGCTACGGTTGTCCCGCGTTCGCGCATCGTCAGACTATACATCGCCCGGTTTTCCGAGCGCCTCGGGCTTTGGGCCCGCGCCGCCGGGTACCCTGCCGCCGTTGCGCTTCAGGAGCGAGGGGGACAGGTAGAGCGACTCGTAGGTGTGGCGGCTCCGGCCCAGGAGGGTCGCCTGCGTCGATCGCCCCGCCGCGACCTCGGCGCGCATCAGCCCGAGTTCGTCCGGAAGCGGGTGCCCGAAACGCTTCGACCCTGTGCGCCCGTCGTAGCTCACGATGAACGGGATCCCGCGCGCGTTCAGCTCGGACAGCGCGTCCACGAAGGCGTCGAACCGAACTGGCCGGATGTAGCGGTGGTCGAGCGCGCGGCAGACGCCCTGGTACGGCGGGTCCATGTACACCATGTCGCATGCCCGGGCTCGCGACAGGACCTCGCGGTAGTCGCTGGCGCGGAACTCCGTCCGGCGCCCGAGCAGCTCCGACGCCCCGCGGATGTGGCGCTCCATGGTGTCCGGGTGGGTGCCCCTCCTCCTGTTGTCCGGGCTGTTGTTGAACTCCCCCCTCGAGTTGTAGCGGATGGCCGCCTTCACGCAGCGCGTCAGGAGGTACAGAAAGTCCTCGGGGCGGTGCTGCTCGTTGAACCTCCTTCGCACCGTGTCGTAGTAGGCCCGCTCCATGCCGAGCTGCCCGCTCCAGACCTCGCGGTACCTCGCGGCCATGTCCTGCGGGTTGCCGACTATGCAGCGCCAAAGCTCGATGAGCGGGGCGTGGACGTCGTTGAGCAGGAAATGCCCAGCGCGGCCCAATCGCGCCGCGGCGATGGACACGGCGGCGGATCCGGCGAACGGCTCGATGAGCCGATCCGTCTCGGGTGGGAACAGGTCGACGATCAGGCTGGCGAGCCGCCGCTTGCTTCCCTGGTAGGGGATCGGGTGCGGGATCCCGGCGGCGGCCTTCGGGCGGGACGGCGATTCCGATGAATGTCCCGGCTCGGTCGCGCCGCCGGCGGCAGCGCCCGGCCATCCGCGCGGGAGGCGGCCCGCCTTCGCGCCGAGCCGCGCGGCGGCCATCCCGGTGTACTCCTCCGACGCGTCGCTCAGGACGGCGCGGCGGCCGAGGCGGCGGCAGGCCTCGCCTGTGGTGCCGGACCCGCACATGGGATCGACGACGACGTCGCCCGGCGCGGTCGACATCATCACAAGCGGCTCTATGACGGCGAGCGGCTTCTGGGCGGGGTGGCCCGTCCGCTCCTTCCTGCCCACGAAGCCGACGATGAGGGGCGCCTCCAGGACGGTGGGCGGCCCCGGCATAAACCTCATCTTCCCGTCCCGCAGCCGCCGGCGCTGGTCGTCGTTCAGGAAGTTCTCGGGGTGCGTCTTCGCGCCCCTGCGGGCGATGTGCAGGCAGGCCTGCTGGCTGGGCCGCCAGCCCCTGACGACCGACGGGCAGTTCTTGTAGTGCCAGGTCAGCCACGCCAGCAGCTCGTGCGTGCTGGGCACGGCGCCGAGGAGGCCGCCGAGCGTGTCCGGGAAGCCCCAGAGGAACACATGGTCGGCGACCGCCGCCGACGCCGCCAGGACGCCGGCGAGCCACTCGCGGTAGTCTTCGCGGACCCCGCCGCGGCCGCGGTTGTACCACGGGTCGAGCACGACCGCGGCGACCGCGCCGAGGCGGTCCTTGACGAGCGCTAGGCTGTCCAACACGTCCATCTGCGGCAGCAGCACGATGTCGTCCACGCGTCATTCTATGGGTCAGGATCTCCTGATGTCCTAGAATCCTCCGCGCGCGGGTGCGGCCCGCGGAGGAGGGGAAGTGGCGCACAGTGCGGCCAGCCTGTTCACCGGGGCTGGCGGTTTCGATATCGGCGTCGAGAGGGCCGGCTTCGAGGTCGTGTTCCGGACGGACTTGGACGCCGCCTGCTGCGAGACGCTGGTGGCCAACGGCAGGCCGGCGACCCTGGACGATGTGCGCGACGTCGAGCTGCCCTCCGGCCTCGACTTGGTCTTCGGCGGCCCGCCGTGCCAGGCCTTCTCGTCCGCCGGGTCCATGGGCGGGCTGTCGGACCCGCGGGGCCAGCTCGTCTTCGAGTTCGCACGCCATGTCGCGTCCGCGAGGCCGAGGCTGTTCTTGATGGAGAACGTGAGGGGCCTGGTCACGGCCAGGCCGCCGGATGGCGAGCCGGGCGGCGTCCTGCTGGCGCTGCTCGCCGCGTTCGGGTCGGCTGGGTACGCCTGCCGCGCCATGCTGCTGAACGCGGCGGACTTCGGCTCCCCGCAGAGGAGGGTCAGGCTGTTCATCGCCGGGTCGCGGGCCGGCGCGCCGCCGAAGGAGCCGGAACCTACCCATGGCCTGGGCCGGATCCCGCACGCCACCTTGGGGGGCTTCCTCGCCCTGCACGCGGACCTGGACGAGTCGGCGTGGGAGAGGCCCACCCCGGCGCTCGCGGCGGCCCTCGTCGGCGTCCAGGATGGTCATGGCCTCAGGAGCCCCGGCAAGGTCGAGGCCACCAGGCCCGGCGGCCACTGGGGGTACAGGCAGGGCGCGTTCATCGCGGACCAGTCGCTTCCCGCGAGGACGGTGACGGCCACGACGTCCGACCTGGTGCGCCTGCCGGACGGGTCGCTGCGGAGGCTCACCGCCAGGGAGGCCGCCGGGCTCCAGGGCTTCCCCGACGGCTGGGAGTTCCGCGGGGCGCGGAGGCAGGCCCTCTCGCAGGCGGGGAACGCTGTCCCGGTGCCGCTGGCCGAGGCGGTCGCGCGGGCCGCGGCGGCCAGGCTGGCGTCGTGGGACGAGTCCGCGCCGCCGGAGGCCGCGCCGCTGCCGGAGCGCATGCGCCGCGACGCCGCCCGGACGGCGAGGGAGGGCCGCCGCAACAGGCCGCGCCCCGCTGCGGAGCGGTAGAACCGCGTGTGGGCGGCTGCCTCCTTTTGCGCGCCGATTGATAGAATCCGGCAGCACGCGGCGATCGTTCGCGCTGGGGGACAAAATGCTGCCCGATTACCAGTATGTCTACGTGGTCTTCAAGAGGGATGTCGGCCCGAAGTCCAAGCCGAACTCCGGCGCCATCAAGCAGGTCCACTATTACGGCCAGCCGGCCGACGTGAAGCCGCCGGACGACGGCCACGGGGTCGTCGAGATGTTCACCCGTCGGCGGCTCGACTCCGCGCGGTGGCGCGTGGAGGAGGGCAGGGTCGCCGAGGTGAAGGTGCGCGCCAGCTTCGTCAAGTCGTCCCGTATGGCCGTGGGCGGCGGCGAGACGCGGCCGCTCGACATCGTCCTCGTCTCCGACTGCATCACGGATCCGACCGGGTTCGGCGGCCAAGCCGGGCACCTCCACCGCGGCCTGGCAGGCAAGGGGCACAGCGTGCGCGCCATCCGCTTCGACGAGATCGACACGCTGCTGAACCTCCGCTTCGACTGGGTCATCTCCCTCGGGGACTACTACCAGGTCGCCAAGATCGCCGAGATGGGCGAGGGGGTCACGTCCAGGTGGATACACTGGCTCCCCGTGAGCAGCGAGGACATCGAGGACGGGTTCTGGGGGCGCGTTAGGACGCCGGGGCGCCTCGTCGCGATGAGCAGGTTCGGCGCACAGGCGCTGGCCAAGCGCGGCCTGACGGGCGTGTCCTGCATCCCGCACGGCATCGAGATGGACACGTTTAAGCCGCTCGTCATGCAGGAGGTGGACAGGCTCCGCGGGGCCCAGGGGCTCGACGGGAAGTTCGTGGCGCTCTACGTCGGCCGGAACACCAAGAGGAAGAGGGTGGACCACCTGCTGGAGATATTCGCGATGGCGCTGCGGGTGCTCGGGAACGGCGCGCCGATCATGTTCCTCCTGAAGACGGAGGAGAAGTACAGCCACATAAGCGTGACGGAGCACGCCGCGAAGCTGGACGCCGAGATGGGGACCGACCTGCGCGGCCACTACATGCTGTTCGACGAGAACATGCCGCCGAAGCGGCTCAACGAGCTGTACAACATGGCGCACGTCGGCATCAGCGCCACCGGCGGGGAGGGGTTCGGGCTGACCACGCTCGAGTGCGTGGCGGCTGGCGTGCCGATGATTATCGGCAACCACAGCACGTCCGCCGAGATATTGGGCGACGGCGGGCAGGCCGGTAGCCTGATCGACATCGCCTCATCCGAGGCGGACTCCCCCAACGGCGTGCAGGTCGGCAGGGCGATAATGTCGTCCGGGCAGGCCGCCGCCGTGCTCCTGGAGTACTACCGCAGGTGGGAGGCAGACGAGGCGCCGAACAGGCGGGCCGTCAGGGGCCAGGTCTCCGGGAGGTACGGCGTGAGCCAGATGGTGGACGCCTGGGACAACCTGCTGATCGACCTGGGCCTCGCCGGCGAGGCCGCCGCCGAGACCGCGCCCCACCGCGGGCTCCCGCGCGCGGAGCCGCCGGCGTACCGCAGGGTGGCCGAACTGGATGCGGGCGCCCCCGTGTCACTGCCGGAGGTGTAGAGCGGATGTCGCAGCCGCAGCAGCGGTACAGCGTGGTGTGGTCGGCGCCGTTCGACATGTCCGGCTACGGCGCGGCGGCGCGCGGGTACGTCAAGGCCCTCGACGAGTTCGGCGTGAGGGTGCGGGTCGAGGACCGCAGCGCGTCGCGCGGGCTCGCGGGCAAGGGTACGGACGACGGGATGAACCGGCTCCTCGGGCGGCTGAAGATGAACCCGGACGTGCCGCCGGACGCCCCGCGGGTGCAGCACCAGAACCCGGGCGCCTTCGAGGTGCCGAGGACCGGCCCCAGGCGCAGGAACGTGGGGTTCACGGTGTTCGAGATGCTCTCGATACCGCCGCCCTGGGCCGCGAAGTGCGGCCTCATGGACGAGGTGTGGACCCCGTCCGAGTACTCCCGGCAGGCCTTCCTGGCCGGCGGGGTGGCGGAGGGCAAGGTGCACGTCATCCCGCATTGCGTGGACGCCAAGTTCAGGCCCGGCGACCGGCGGTGGCCGATCGACAACCTGCGCGGCTTCAACTTCCTGTCGCTGTTCGACTTCACCGGGCGGAAGGGCTGGCGGGAGCTGCTCCAGGCGTACTGGCGCGCGTTCCGGCGGTCGGACGACGTGTCGCTGACGCTGAAGTGCTACTTCGGCAGCTTCGGCGAGGGCGACCAGGCCGACATCGCGCGCCGCGTGGAGGGCTGGAGGGCGGAGTGCGGGTTCAGGAGGCAGGACACCGCCCCCGTCCTCTTCTACGGCTTCGACATCCCGCACGGGCTCCTGCCCCCGTTCTACTGCACGTTCGACGCGTACGTGATGCTCAGCCGCGAGGGCTTCGGGCTGCCGTTCGCCGAGGCGATGTCCTGCGGGCTGCCCGCGATCGGCCCGGCGGTCGGCGGCAACCGCGAGTTCATGAGCGAGGGGAACTCCTTCCTCGTCGAGCGGGTCGGGACCGAGCCGATCGACGAGGAGCTCGTGGCGAGGACTCCGGCCTTCCGCGGGCTGGAGTGGCCCACGTACAGCGTCGAGGGGCTCGGCCACTGGATGAAGTACGTGTACGACCACCCGCAGGAGGCGAAGGCGCGGGCGGCGAAGGGGCGGGAGGACGTCAGGCGGCTGCTGTCCTACGACCGGATCGCCCGGATGATAGTCGGCAGGCTGGCCAGCGAGGCCGAGGTCCACGCGTGATGTCCGGAAAGGTCACGATATGCACGGTGCACCGAGACACGCCGGAGTGGCTGGAGGCCGCCCTGCGGCGGCTGGCGGCGCACACCCTGCCGCGCCCGCGGATCCTGGTCGTGGACAACGGCAGCGGCGCCGGGAACGCCGGGAGGACCGCGTCCCTGTGCAGGCTGTACAGGGCCGAGCTCCTCCGCCTCCCGGAACCCGTGCCGCACGGCGCGGCGCTCGACGCGGCCCTCGCCAAGGTGGCGACGCCGTGGGCGCTGACGCTCGACAGCGACGCGTTCCCCGTCCGTGACGGGTGGCTGGACGCCGTGCTGGCGGAGGCCGGCCCGAACACGGCGGTCGTTGGGGCGTCCGCCGGCATGGCCCACTCGGAGAACCCGTTCGGGAACTACGCCCACCCGTCCCTGTGCCTGGTCAGCGCGGACTTCCTGCGCCGGAGCGGCGCCGCCTTCCGCGACGCGTGGCCGCGGTGGGACACCGGCGAGCAGGTCACGATCGAGGCCATGCGGCTCGGGCGGGACGTGCGGTACCTGCCGACGACGGCGTTCGGCCTCTTCGGGTACGGCGTGCTCGTGGCCGACAGCGTCTTCCACGCGTACTACGGGACCAGGCTGAGGATCGCGTCGGCCAAGGAGACGGCCCGGGTGGACGGGATCGATGCGCGGGTCATCCGGACCGAGCACCGCCGCCTCCTCGCCGCCGAGGCCGCGCACGCGCGCGGCGGCGCGGATCCGTTCGGCGGCGGACGGCCGCCCAGCGCGGGCATGTCCGTCATCGTGCCTTTCCGCCGCCGCCGCAGCAGCCACGAGGACCGCAACCTGCTGGCAACCGTCGAGTCGCTCAACGCGCAGACGCTCGGGAGGGACAGGTACGAGATAGTGGTCGTGGAGGCCGACCAGTCGCCGTCCCCCGCCCCGCCGCCGGGCTGCCGCGCGGTGTTCGCCTACTGCCCGGAGCCGCTTTTCCGCAAGTGCTGGGCCATGAACGTCGGCTTCCGGCAGTCGTCCGGCGGCATCCTCGTCTTCCACGACGCCGACGTGCTGGCGCCGCCGGACATGCTCGAGTCCATAGCGGTCAGGATCCTCGGCGGCTCGCAGGCGGCGAAGCCGTCTTTCTCGGTGCTCGACCTGACGCGCGAAGCCACGGAGGCGGTGCACTCCGGCGGGATCGCCGCCCTGAAGAAGGCCCCGGCCGACCGGCGGAAGCCGCGGAGCGCGCCGGGGGGCAGCATCGCCGTCACGCGCGAGAGGTTCGCCGCGGTGCGCGGCTACAACGAGCGGTTCGCCGGGTGGGGCGGGGAGGACGACGAGTTCCTCCTCAGGCTGCGGGCGCAGGGGTGCGATCCGCCGGACCTCGGTTGCAGGCTGCACCACCTGTGGCACGAGCGCGGCCAGTTTGACCACGGGCAAGTCGCCGCGAACAGGAGGCTGGTGGAGCACGCCAGGAGGCTGGGGCGCCAGGAGGCCGCCCGGTACATCGACGCGATGCCGGAGGGCTACGGCGACGCGAACGCGTTCCGCCGCCGCCCCGCCCCGCCGCCGCGCGCCGCCCCGGTGGCGGCGCTGCTGGTCGGCGCGTACAGCGGCTACGGGCCGGACGCCAACGCCGGCGACGACGCGACGCGGGATGTCCTCGTGTCCCTGCTCAAGCGCAAGGGGTGCTCGGTGCGCATATCGCCGGGCCACCCCTGCACCGACGGGCACGTCGCCGGGGTGGACATGGTCGTGATCGGGGGCGGCGGCCTGGTCGCCGACCACAGCGAGGGCGCCTTCTACAACTACATGTCCTACCTGAAGCACGCCGCGGCGCGGCACATCCCCGCGGCGGTCCTCGGCGTCGGCGTCTGCCGCCTCGGGCCGAGGCGCCGCCGGATATCCAGCCTGCTGCGCGGCGCGTCCGTCTGCGTCCGCGACGAGCTGTCGCGGGGGCACCTCGAGGACGGCGGGTTCGCGGCCGTCGCCGCCGACCTCGCGTGGCTCCTCAAGCCCGGCAGGCCCATCATGCTGCCCGGGCGGAGCGCCGCAGGCGTGTTCCTGGTCGGGGACAGCTACGCGGACAACGCCGGCTACAGGGACGCGGTCCACCAGCACGTGGACGGCCTGGCGGCGCAGGGGCTGACGCCCGTCCTGGTGCTGCACGCCAAGGACGACAGGCGCGCGGTGGCCGGGTTCACGCGGAGGTACCCGAACGCGAAGCTGCTCGACTACTTCGAGTCGGGCGGGAACACGCCGTCCGGAATAATCGCGACCCTTTCCCGGATGTCGCAGGTGGCCACGTCCAGATACCACGGGATAATCTTCTCGGTGCTGGCGGGCACGCCGTGCCGCGTCATAGCGAAGTCGCCCGAGAAGGTCTCGTTCCTGTGCCGCGAGGTAGGCGCCGAAAGGCTGGCGGACAAGTCGCGGCTCGAGGAAATCGCCGTCGAGATGCGGAAGCGCGCCCGCGGGAACGTGCGGATCCTGTCCGAACTCGTGTCCAAGGCGAGGCGGTCGCGGCCCCCGCGCGGGCCGGGGCCCGGCGCCGGGACGGCGGTCAGCGTGTGCATGATAACCCTTAACGAGGCGCCGCACATCCGGAGGGCGCTGGCCAGCGTCCCGCCGTCCTCGCAAATCGGGGAGATCCTCGTGGTGGACGGCGGCAGCTCCGACGAGACCGTCTCGATCCTCAGGGCCGACGGCCGCGTCAAGCTGCTCCGCAGGCCGTTCGCGCACGACTTCTCGGACCAGAAGAACTTCTGCGTCTCGCACGCGGCGCACGACTGGGTGGTCTGGCTCGACCCGGACGAGACCTTCCCGCCGGACTTCTGGGCGTCCATCGACCGCCTGACGGCGTCCGGGCGCGAGGCGTTCTGGTTCCCGCGCGAGAACTTCATCGGCGGCGGCCCGACGCCGACGAACAACCTGGAGAGGGATCCTGACTACCAGTTCCGCCTTTTCGCGAGGAAGTGCCGGTGGACCGGGCGCGTGCACGAGAACCTGACGGGGTACGCCGGGGCGCCGGGCAAGGCGGAGTTCGTGATCTGCCACCGCAAGAGCCGCCGCCGCCAGGACTGGAACGACGCGTACTACGCCTGGATCAGGAGGGGCGTCGGCGACAGGCCGAGCTTCGAATCGCGGGCGCGGGCGTGAACGCAGTGGCCAAGGAGAGCGAAGTGGGCGAGGCCGTGACGGTCGTGCTGGCCGTGTTCAACCAGAGCGGGTACACGAAGGTGTGCCTCGACGCGGTGTTCCGGCACTCGCCGCCAGAGACGGCGGTTGTGGTGTGGGACAACGGCTCGACGGAGTCCGTGCGCCAACTCTGCTCCTGCTACCCCAAGGACAGGCTGGTGTACAGCCGGAGCGACGCGAATGTGGGCGTTCCGGAGGCGTACAACCGCTGCCTCCGCACGCTGGTGAGGACCGACAAGGTCTGCTTCCTGCACAACGACGTCGTCGTCACGCCGGAGTGGCTCGCCAGGCTGGCCGCGCACATGGACGGTCAAAGGTCCGGGTCCGTCATCTGCCCGCGCACGAACTACTGCGACAAAAACTCCTTCGTGTGCGACGCCGCGGCGCAGGAGCGGGCATGCCGCTTCAAGCCGCCCAACAAAGGCGCGCGCATAACCGAGGAAGTGGTGAAGGTGGTCCTCAAGTCGACTTTCGGCGACGAGGGGCTGGACGGCTTTTCGCGCAGGGTGTCGGCGCAGGCGTCGGGCACCGCGCGGTCCGCCGCGGAGCTCGGGGATTTCTGCTTCCTGACGCGGGCAGAGACCATCCTGGCGGTCGGCGGGTTCGACGAGCGCTTCAGGCTGCACACCGGGTGGGATCTGGAGCTCCGCGACCGCCTGGAGCGGTCCGGGTACGGCATCCGCATGGCCGACGACGTGTTCGTGCATCACCACGGCAACTTGACGAGCGACGGCCCGGGCTTCGACTACCGCAGGATCCTCGAACACAACAGGAGCGTGTACGGGAAGCTGCGCCACGAGGGTCGCCGGGCCGCCGAGGCCGAGGAGCCTTACCGGATCGTGGCGGACGACGGCGACGGCGAGCCGGCGGAGGTTCTGGTCTTCACCCCGTACTATGTCCCGCACGCCCTCGGCGGAGCCGAGGTCAGCCTGCACATGGCGCTCCGGAACTGCGCGGAGTTCGGCGTGCCCGTGGAGGCGCACTGCTTCCTGGACGAGGCTGGCGAGCAGTTTCGGTGCCGCAGCCGCGCGGTCGTGGACGGCGTGAGGGTGATCCGGCACCAGGATTGCGACGAGGTCCGGTTCGCCGCCGCGGCGAGGAAAATCCTGTCGGAGAAGGAGCCGCGGGCCGCGCTCTTCCAGGGCGACCGGGCCAAACAGGCGGCCTACGACTGCGCATCGCTCGGCCTGAGGACGAGGATGTCGTGGTTTTTCCGCAACATGGACGAGATCACCCGCCCGAACATGTACGGCGTGCGCATGCACGAAGTGCTGCCGAAGATGCTCGGCCCGGTTTTTGCCAACAGCCAGTTCCTGGCGGACCGCGTGCGCGAGGAACACGGCCGCGAGTGCGTCGTGGTGCTGCCCAGCGTAAGCGAGGGGGACGTGCGAGTCAAGTCGGACCGGAGGTGCTTGGCCTGCATGGCGGCCACCGAGGAGAAGGGCGTCAGGGTCGTCATGCGCCTCGCGGATCGGATGCCGCACCAGAGATTCCTCGTGGCCGGCCCCGCGTCGGCCAGCATCGTCGCCGACCTGGCGGCCATGCCGAATGTGGAGTACCTCGGCGCGCTCAAGGATCCGCGCGCGGTTTACTCGAGGACCCGCGTCCTGCTCGTCCCGAGTCTGGTGCACGACAGCAGCCCGCGCGTCGTCCTGGAGGCCCAGGCCAGCGGCATACCCGTCATCGGCGCGGACCGCGGCGGCATCAGGCACATGATCGGGAAGGGCGGGATCTGCCTGCCGGAGCCGTGCAGCGAGAGCGACTTCGTCGGCGCGGTGGCCTCCATGGACAGCGCCCGGGCGTACCAGGACTACAGCAGGCTGGCTCGGCAGAACTTCGAGGAGTTCCGACGGCACCGCGGCCCGTACGCGTTCCGGAGCGCGATCACATCCGCCGCCAGGGACGGGGAGGCGAAGGCCCACGAGGGCACGGTGGCGGAGCTGGTGCAGAGCCTGAGCGGCGCGCCGGACCCCTTCCGGCTGGTGCGGGCCGCCGTGGCCGAGAAGCTCGGGCTAAACCGAACGGACGCGGTGGACTACATCCTCGGCAGGCTGCGAGCGTCGCAGAGCGGGGCCACGCAGCTCGACGCCGCGGCCGCCAACTTCGGCGGCATGATCGAGTCGGTGCGGTCCATAAAGGTCGGGCGCAAGCCGGGGTGCCAGAAGATACTCATCACCATGAAGCCCCGCAGCGGCGGCGGCGGCGTCCTGACGGTGCTGAACCTGGCGCGGGGCCTGCGGGAGGCCGGACACGACGCGCATTTCCTGGAGGTGGGCAACGAGCGGACGCTGATATGCCGGATCGATGGCGGCGAGGTGCCGAAAGGGGAACGCTGCTCGCTCCACAGCCTCCTTCAGTGCGACAAGACCAGCAGCCCCATCATGGGTACGCTGTTGAATCCGGACATCGTGGTGTTCGGCGACGTGGAGCACATCTTGGAACCCAAGACGCTCGGCCTGGCGCGCAAGAGGTTCTTTCTGCTGTGCTGCGGGCTGCCCGGCGTGCATTCGCCGTACTACCTCTCCGACTGGCTGACGAACCCGAAGAAGATCAGGAGCTTCGAGAAGGTCTTCGTGCGGAACCTGTCCTTCCACAGGTACCTCGCGGCCATGGCCGCGCTCAACGGCGCGTACGAGGGGCGCGTCGTGTCCTGGCAGGGCGGGTGCGACTACGACCGCATCCGGCGCGAGCACGGACACTGCGACCCGCCGGACGGGGAATCCGTCCTTCGCCTCGGCACGTTCTCGAAGTGGGAGTGGTGGAAGGGCCCGCAGATCAACCTGCTGGCCGCCGCCGCCGTCAGCAGGATGCTCCGCGGCAGGGAGGTGAGGTGGTACGTCCCGATGGCCTGGGACGACCACCGGAGGGCGGCCCGGAACGCGGGGCTGAAGCTGGAGTACAGCGCGCAGCGGTCGGACAGCGCGATCGTGACGCAGCACGAGGTGCTGTCCCGCATGCGGCGGAGCCACGTCGGCCTGGAGATGGCATTTTCCGACGCGTTCCCCAGGAGCGTGAACGAGGCGATGAACCTGGGGCTGCCCGTCGTGGTCAGCAGCGCCATCGAACACGTGCGGGGGAACCCCGTGTACGAGGAGCTGTGCGTGGTGCAGAACCCGAACGACATCCTCGGCGCGGCGGAGAAGGCCGCCCGCCTGCTGGCCGACGGGGACGCGTGGGCGGCGGCGTCCCGGGCGGCGATGGAGATCGGGAGCGGGTACCACGCCAGCCGCGAGGCGGACATCTTCATCAAGGAGGCGGGGCTGCCGAGGTTGGCATGAGGACATTCGTCGGCATAACATCCTACAACACCAGGGAGTACCTGGAGAACTGCCTGAGGACGCTCGCGGCGCGCAGCCGGCCCGCGCGGGTGCACGTTGTGGACAACGGGAGCGCGGACGGCACGGCGGAGATGCTGGCCGACTGGCCGGACGCCGCAGTGACGCACGAAGCCTGCGGGAGGAACAGCCTCGCCGCGGGCGGCGCGCGGAGAGCCGTGGACCGCTTCCTCCTGGAGGGGGACTGCGGCACGTTCCTGCACCTGGACGCCGACACCGAGACGCGGGGCGACGCCCTCGGGTCGCTCGCCCGCCAGATGGGCGGGAGGCAGGACGTCGTGGTCGGCGTGCGCGTGGACAAGCTGCGGTGCGGCCACCCCAGGTCCAGGAGCCTCCGGGCGTTCGACGAGTACATATTCGGCGGGTGGCGCAGCCGGCACGCGCCCGGCCTTGGGGACGGGGAGTTCCGCGAGCGGATGGTGACGCAGGCGGCGGACGGGACGCCGGTCTACCGCGAGCTCTGCGGCTGGTTCCTGGCGCTCCCTCGGGCGCTCATCGACGGCATAGGCAACGTGGACGACGCGCGGTACGGCATGTGGCGGTGGGAGTCGGAGTGGGTGCTGCGGGCGTCAGCGCGGGGGTGCGCGATCGAGCACGCCGACGCCGTCCGCGACGGGCTGGTGCGCCACTTCGGCGGCAGGTCGAGGCGGCGCGCCAGGAACCCGGACAGGTACGCCTCGGTCGCCAGGAGGGACCTGGGGGAATGAGGTTCGCGTTCCTGCTCCCCGACGGCTTCGACCCGCGCGGCGGCGTCCGCCGCGTGATGGACTACGCCGAGCTCCTCGGGCAGCGCGGGCACGAGTGCACGGTCATCTCGGGGGACGCGTCCATTCCGCCGTGGCTGGACTCGGACAAGTACCGCCACTTCCGCCTGCGGTTCGCCGGTTCGCCATACTACAGCGTCACGTGCGACGTCGCGTGGGCCACGGGCAAGCGGGGCGGCCGCCGCCTGCGGAAGATGCGGCGCGCCAAGCTGAAGATCTACTCCGTCGTGATGCTAGAGAGCCTCAACCGGCCTGCGCACAGGGCTGACCCGGCGGACCAGATGCTCGCGGATCCGTACGGGCAGAACTGGCTCTACGTCGCCAACAGCAGTTGGCTGCGCGACGCCGTGCTGGCGAGGGGGCAGCGATGCGAGCTGCTGCTGGCCGCCCCGCGCGCGGACATATTCCGCCCCGACGCCGCGCCGGCCGACAAGGGGAGGCACCCGGTGGTCATGTGCCTCCAGAGCCGCGGCCAGTGGAAGGGCTCGGAGCGCAGCGCGGCGGCCATCAACCACGCCAGGTCGAAGTGGACCCGGGGGAACAGGATCGAGGCGCGCATATTCGGCCCGGGGAAGCCCCCGGATTTCGGCCGCCCACTCCGCAGACTGGGCGTGGTCGCCGTCCACGAGCTGCCGGCGCATTACGCGGCCGCGGACGTGGTGCTGCACAGCTCCGCCTTCGAGGGGTGGGCGAACGTGCCCTTCGAGGCCATGTGCTGCGGCACGCCGTTCGTCGCCTTCGACACGCCCGGCCTGCGGGACTTCGCCGTGGACGGGTTCAACTGCCGGATCGTGCCACCGTTCGACACGGACGCCATGGGCGAGGCCGTGCTGGAGGTGCTGCTCGACGGCGGGCTCCGGGAAAGGCTGCGGCGCGGGTGCATCGAGACGTACAGGCGGTTCTGCGCGATCGACACCGCGGCGGACATCGAGAGGATCGCGGCGGACGGGCTCGCCCGGGCGGCGGAGGCCATGGCATGATTAGCTTCATCCTGTGCGTGCGGGACCGGGAGGAGCAGACAGCGCATTCGCTCCCTGCCATCTTCAAGCAGGCGGCGGCCTGCGGCGGGGAGGCGATCGTGGTCGACCAGGACTCCAGGCCGCCCGCGGCGGCGCGTTTGCGGGCGGCTTGCAAATCGTCCGGCGCGGCGTACATCCGCCTGGACCGCGGCGGGCCGTTCAACCGCTCGTGGGCGCTAAACGTCGGCGCGCGCGCCGCGAGCATGCCGCTGCTGTCGTTCTGCGACGCGGACGTCGTGGTCGACGACGGGTACGCCGCCGCGGTCGCCCGGAAGCACCGCGACATCTTCCGCTCGGGCCCCTGCATAATCAACTGCATGCCGTTCCTGGTCTCGGAGAGGCTCAGCGCCATTTTCCGCGAGAGCGGGGACGTCGGCCTGCTCCGGGGCCGCGAGCACGAGTGGTGGTGGACGCTCGGCGTCGGGTGCCACGTGGACGCCGGGTCGTTCCGCGCCGTCGGCGGCTTCGACGAGGGATACGACGGGTGGGGGTGCGAAGACGACGACCTCTTCCGGCGACTGAGGGCGCGCGGATGCGGGTGGGCGATCGCCACGCCCGTCGCGCGCGGCTGGCACCTGTGGCACCCGCCGACGCCGGGGAGGGGCGACCACGAGCCGCCCAACCGCCGCCGCCTGGCGAGGAGCGTGGAGCGGGTAGCCAAGGGCGACATTGTTCGCAACGCAAGGCGCGACTGGGGCAGTAGGGCGTGGGTACCGCTGGATGGCGACGATGGAAACTGACTGCCGAGGGTACATCTCCACCGCGTTTGCATGGATCCGGGAGGCGAACCCGTCGTCCGTCCTCGATGTCGGCGTTGTATTCGGGAAGTGGGGGTTCCTTTGCCGCGAACACCTCGATGCCTGGCGCGACAGCCGCGGGAGAGACGGCCAGAAGCCTCGCCTCGTCGGCATCAATGGCTCAGAGCCGCTGCACTCGGACGCCAGGTGCATGTACGACGACATCCTGGTCGGTGATGTGCTGGAGAGAATACATGACGTCGGGCTGTTCGACCTCGTGATGGTGAGCGACCTCGAACATCTCACGCGCGTGCAGGCCGACTGCATGCTGGTCAACGCCTCCGCCATCGCCAAGGCAGTTTTGATAGTCGCCACGAGCGGCAGGCAACCGCATGGCGACGGGCGCGAGAGGCGCCGCACCGCAATCAAGTTCCGGCATGTCCGCGGCATGTTCCGGGTGCTCAGGCACCAGACATTCGAGGATAGCGGGCGCGGGTACTGGATGGCGCTCCTTGAAGGCCAGCAGGCGCGCGCCGCGGAGTGTGTGCCATGATGAAACGCGTGCTCGCGCTGGTAGACCGCCCGGAATGGGCGCTCCAGTTCGTCTGCGACGACCTGTCCGAGGCGCTCGACGCCACGCACGACGTCACCGTTGAAGTGTGCCCCAAGGAGCTCGACGAGTCCCTCGGAGATAAGTTCGATGTTATCTATGTTGCGTATGTCCAGCAGTACGTCAGGATACCGGGTAGCCTGCGCCGCAAGGCCGTCGCCGGCGTGCATTCATATCTGGAGTACAGCGGTGCCAGGATGCGCACCTTCGCGCACCGCGTGAAGCAGTACGCCGCGGTCGGTTGCCTTGCCCCACCCATGAAGAAGGACGTCGCGAACCTGTGCGGCCGCGTTTTCTGGACGCCGTACGGCGTCCCGCCCGAGTACTGTCCGGCGGCGGATGGCCACGCCACGATGCCGGACGGCAGGCTCCGCGTCGGCTGGGCCGGGAACCCGGACTGGGGCGGATGCAGGCACGCGAAGAACTTCGACGCCCTCAGGCGCAGCGCGGCGCGGCTGGGGGATCTCGTGGACCTGCGCGTCGCCACCGACCTGCCGCGGCGGGAAATGCCCGGCTTCTACCGCGGGCTCGATGTCTTGGCGGTGAGCAGCAGGTCAGAGGGCGGCCCACTCCCCCTCATGGAGGCCCTGTGCTGCGGCGTCCCAGTGGTCACGACGCATATCGGTTTGGCGGACATCCATGTTCAGCATGGGTACAACGGCTGGTTCTTCGACGGGGACGAGGCCGGGCTGATGCGCCGGCTGAGGTGGCTCGCCCGCAACCCGAACGCGCTGGCGGACGCCGGGGCCGCCGCGGAGAGGACTCCGTTCATCCGGTGGCCGGATGTCGCTGGCTTCTGGCGGAATTTCTTCGACAGCGCGACCTAGTCCGGTAGAATCCGTCGCGGCTGTCTCAGCGTCAAGCCGACATAAGGAGCCGCGGTGAAGCCGCTCGTCAGCGTCGTCATCTCTACGTACAACCGCGCGGACCAGCTCCGCCGCGCGGTCTTTTCGTGCATGCGACAGACGATCTGGCCCCTCACGGAGGTGGTGGTGGTGGGTGACAAGTGCACCGACCTGACGGTCCAGTTGATGGAGCATGTGGCCTGTCCGCAGGTGCTGTGGCACAACTTGGACAGGAACTGGGGGTACGGCCCGTCCAAGGAGTGCGGCGGGAGCGCGGCCAAGCAGAAGGCCTTGGAGATGGCCTCCGGGGAGTATATCGCTTACCTGGACGACGACGACGAGTTTTTCCAGGACCACCTCGAGCTGTCCGCGGCGCACTTGGAGGCGCATCCGGAAGTGGACCTGGTTTACGGGTGCTCGCAGGTGTACCGCTTTTTGAACCCGCTCCGGTGGAAGCTTAGGGATGTGCCGTGGGATCCGAGGAGGCTTGCGGTGTCCAACTTCGTCAACACATCCGAGATCGTCCACCGGAGGTCGGTCCTAGACCGCATGGAGAGGCCGTGGTGGCGGATGGACGAGGAGAGGAACGACTGGGGGTTCCTGTTGAGATTCATCGCTGTCTCTGCTGGCGTAGCCCATTTAGGGCATGTCGCGGCGACGCAACACATAGGTCTGAGGGATACCCTGGTGTTCCACGAGAGGAGAGTGCGGAGGAGGCGCCGCCGCAGGGAGGGAACGGGGTGATCCTGTTCAGCGCGAGCTACGGACGAGGCACGCCCAGCGCCGACCTGCGCGCGTACAAGGTCTGCGAGGAGCTTGCGCGGCGCGGCGCGAAGGCCGACATTGCCGGCCCGGGGGACAGCACGGACTACCGCGCCAAGGTCGCCGCCCTCCGCCCGAAGGACGTCCTGTATGTGCAGAAGTGGGCCGGGCCGCTGCACGGTCCGGAGATCGCCCCGCTGTGCCGCGGGAAGATCGTCTACGACTTCGACGACCTCACGTCGAGCCGTAGGCACGCGGCGTTGCTCGGCGTCTGCCACGCCGCCGTTGTGGGGACACGCTGGCTCGCGTCCCAGACCGGCGGGAAGCCGACCCTGGTGGCCCCGACGCCGATCGAGCCGCGCCTCTTCGGCGAGCCGATCCCGTACGCCGAGCGCCAACCAGCCGTCGTCGTCGCCAAGTACGGCATGAAGCCCTACTTGGGGAAGCTGGCCAAGCTGGCCCCGCGGCTGAACGATGCGCTCCGGAGGCACGGTCACCGCATGTGGTTCCTCGGCGCCCACAGGCCCGCCGAGTACCAGCGGCTGCGCGAGATGTACCCCGGGTGCCTGATCTACCCGCTCGTGAAGATGCCCCGGTTCTACGAAGTGCAGGTCCCCATCATAAAGGTCGCCAGGTGGGGCTTCGTCCCGTACGACAGGCGGTGCCGAGGCAAGAGTGCCACCAGCTTGTTGACGATGATGGCCTGCGGCGTGCCGGTGCAGGCGTTCGCGTTCGGCGAGTGCGAGGAGATGCTCGGCCCGGGGCTGCGGAGGTGGGCCGTCAGGGGCGACGACCGGTTCTTCGAGAACGCGGAGCGCCTGATGTCGGATCCGGCGCAGGGGGAGATGTTCGTGCGGGCCGCGCGGCGGCGGGTGGAGATGTATTCCCTGGCGGCGCACTGCGACCGCCTGACGCGGTTCCTCGAGGGCTTGGGGGCGACTCTCTGATGGCGACCGTCGTCATAATGCGGGGCGGGCTGGGGGACATCGTGCTGGCCCAGCGCGCCCTGTCGGAGCTGAAGTCCAAGCTCGCCGCCGGCGAGCTGCGCGTGGCCACCGAGCCGAGGTACGCGGACATCTTCCTGTGCTCGCCGGCCGTGGATCGGGTCCTCCTCGTCGACGGTGCCAGGGCCGCCAAGCGGCTGCGGCAGAGGCTGCTGGCGGATGGGGACGTCGTGTACAATTTGGACCACCCGTTCTCGGGGCAGCGCCGCCGCCGGGACAGCCTGCACATCGCGGAGAGGATAGACGAGATACTCGGCACCTCCGCGTCCGGCCTGCGTCCGGAGATGTGGGTGCCGCCGGTCTCGCTCGGGCGCCCGCACGCCATCCTCACGTGGGCGTCGTCCTCGGAGCGGAAGCTGCCGAGCCGCGCAGACCGGGAGGCCATCCGGTCGCATTTCGAGGGAACCTGCGCCCGCATGGGCCTGGAGCCGTTCGTCATCGGCCAGCCAGCCGACGACGCCCCGCCCGAGCGCCAGTGGCAGGGCAGCCTGCTGGCGCTCTGCGGCGCGGTGAGGGGCGCGTCGCTGTACTTCGGATGCGACACGGGCTTCAGCCATGTCGCGTCGACCGCCGAGGTGCCGTCGGCGATCTGCCACATCGGATTCCCACTGGCGCGGTGCGGGGTGATGGGCGGCATGGCCGATATACTGTACTACGAGAACGGCGGCATGGTCGACGTCAGGCGCGTCCGCGCCCTGATCGACGCCGCCGCCCGGAGAATCCCACCGTGCGGGGGCGTGGACTGATAAATGGCGCGCATATTCTACTTCAGCCACCCGTCGCGCATAGCGTCCCCGTATGAGGAACTCTACCACGTGTCCTCGACGCGCAGCTTCTGGATGGGCGCCGAGCTGGCGCGGCTCGGGCACGAGGTCGTGGTGCCGATCTACGGTGCCTTGCCGCCGGCCAAGGAGCCGCCGCACGGCATGAGATTCGTGCCGTTCGCCGACATCCCGCAGCTAGGGGGGTTCGACCTGGTGTTCTGCCACCTCGTCGGCCCGTCGTACCGGCTGCTCCTCGACTGCGCGTTCGCGGGGAAGTACGAGAGGCGAGCCATAGATCCGAAGGTGGCCTCGAAGCTCGCGTCCTATGTGAGCGAGCTGCCTGTTTTCCTACAGTCGGACCATCCGCTGTCCCGGGTGCACCGCGACGACAAGCTGGATGAGTTCGGCAAGTCCCGGGTGCGCGCGGTGGGCCTCTCCGCGCTGAACGCGGCGTGCGGGATCGGCTGCCGGTCGTTCTACTGCCCGCCGTCGGCTGTGCCGGACAGGCCGGACGCCCCGCCGGCGCCGGACCCGTACTCGTCCAGCCGCCGCGCCGGGAGGCCCGCGGTCGCCTACCTCGGGCGGCTCAACGACAACTGCCGCCCGAGCATGTCGCAGCGGCTGGACGAGATCGCCCGCGCCACGCCCGAGGCGGACTTCTACATCATCAGCGGGAAGGTGCGGGGCGGGCCGGTTCGGAAGACCGTCGTCGTCCACGACGACGACGAGGACCGCGAGGCGCATCGCGGCCGGATGGCGCTGATCTCGGACCTGTTCACCGCCGGCAACGTGACGTTCCTCCCGACGCCGTCCTACGACAGGACGTTCAGGTACATCATGCACGCGGACCTCGGCGTCGCCCTGAGCGTCCGGGTCGGCCAGGACATCGCGTCGTGCAAGATGTGGGAATACGTGTCCTGCGGCCTCCCCGCGGTGTGCGACGACCAGTTGCCGGAGGCCTCCCTGTGCCGGACATACGGCCTGAGCGACCCGTTCCCGTTCGGCGACGCGCGCGCGGCCGCCGGCGCGATACGGCGGGCGCTGCGCGGGGGCGTGGACCGCGCCGACCTGATACGGCGGATGCGCCTGGAGCACTCGTACCACGAAAGGGCCGGGAGGTGGAGCCGCGTCCTCCGGGACGCGGGCTTCGGCCCGCGAGGATGACATGCCCGGTGACGGAAGAACGGCGGCGGACGCGCGGATCCCGGACACGGAGCCGCCCGGACACAGGGGGTTCAACGCGGCGCTGAGGGGGCGATGCGGCGGGACCGTCCTGGACGCCGCGTGCGGCAAGGGCAGGTGGGCCGAGTGGGCCGTCAAGCACGGCAAGGGCTACTGCGGCGTCGACATAGACGAGAGCCCGGTGGCGCGGTGCCAGGCGCAGTTCCCAAACTTCCGCTTCCTCGTCGGCGACTGCCGGAGCCTGCCGTTCGAGGCGCGGAGCTTCGACACGGTGCTCCTGGTCGAGGTCCTCGAACACCTCCGCGCCCCGGGCGACGCCCCGCTGGCGCTCCGGGAGGCGTGCCGCGTGGCGAGGGGGTGCGTCGCGCTGACGACCCCGGACTGCACGGACGCCGAGAGGCTGTCGGCGGCGGGCCTGACGTTCGCGCACATGCTGGAGGGCGGCAAGGGCCGGAAGTTCAGGAACCCCATCGACGCCGCCCACGCGCATTGGTTTTTTTACACCAGGGACTCCCTGAGCGGGACGCTGTCCGCCCTGGGGCACCCGTTCGAGCTGCACAGGGCCAGGAGGGTCGAGTGCCTCGACTTCCCGTGCTACGCGAAGCTGGAGGCGTTCATCGACCTGACAGGTAGAATCGGCGCATGATCGTCTTCTTTCCGGCCGGCACGCGGGACGAGCGCCCCAGCTCGCACCTCCGGGTCTACGAGATGCACGAGGAGCTGGAGGCGCGCGGCTTCAGGTGCCTCGTGGTGGATCCGTACTGCCGGGAGGACGTCAAGAGGTGCTTCCTCGACGAGGCGCCGGACGGCTCGGTCCTCTACGTCCAGAAGATGGACCAGAAGCAGCTCAGGCCGGCCCACCTTGACGAGCACCTCGGCCGCTGCACGATCGTCTACGACGTCGACGACCACGACGTGTCCGAGGAGCACCGCAGGATGGTGGGGATGGCCGACGCGGTCGTGGCGGGGAGCACCTTCGTGCTGGAGGACGCCAGGCTGCGCAACGGGAACTGCCGCCTGATCCACAGCATGACCGACACGGAGGTCTACGCCTTCGTGGACCGTAGCCGCAAGCGCCCCGACGCCCCGGTCCGCCTGATATGGGCCGAGCACTGGGCCAACGACTACTTCGACGACTTCGCCGAGGTGGCGCCCGCCCTGCGGCGCCTGCATGAGCGGCACGGCGTGGAGCTCCTGGTGCAGGGGCTTCGTGCAGACGGCCACCCGGACCTGGAGAACCGCCCGGCGCTCCGCGGCATGGTGGACAGGTTCCTACGGGAGGCGCCGTTCGCGGAGATCGACCACGTCATGCCGGTCGAGGAGTACATCCGCAGCGGCGTGCCGCGGTTGCAGGCCTGCGACATAGGCATCGTGCCGTTCAAGGCGGATCGCGTGGGAAAGGCGGCGCAGAACCTCCGGTCGTACATGTCCGTGGGCTTGGCCTGCGTCGCATCCGTCGGGAACGACCACGACCACGTCATCGAGGACGGCGCGACCGGGTTCCTGGCCAGGCGGGCCGGGGACTACGCCGAGGCGTGGTTCGGGCTGCTCGAGGCGCTCGTGCTGGACCGCGAGAAGCGGCTCGCCGCCGGCGAGCTGGCCAGCCGGTCCGTGCAGTCGCGGTTTGGGCGGAAAGTCACCGTGGACAAGGTCGCGGCCCTGCTGGAGTCACTGGGCGAAAGATCGGAGGAGGTAACATGAACATCAAGAGGGAGGGGCTGTCCAGGCAGGTGCTGCTTACCGGGACGGTCCCCTCAGATAGGGTCTCCGGGGACATCGAAGCCCACTACGCCGCCCACATCGCCCCAGAGTTGGAAATTCCAGGCTTCCGCAAAGGCAAGGCCCCGCGGAAGCTCGCCGAGAAGAGGCTCGGGCCGGCTGAGATGTACCGCCCGGTGCTGGACGAGTACTTCAGGCAGCTCGTGTCGTCGGCCGACGACATGGACGCGATCGCGCACGGCGACTTCGGGTTCGCCGGCCGCATCGACGGCGACGGCGACCTGGTCCTCACCTGCACGGTCAGCCTCCCCCCCCGCGTCCTGGAGCTGGACGTCGACGCGGCGACCGCGGCCGTGGCGTACGCGCCGCCGCCCGCGCAGGCGGACGACGTCGAGGCGGAGGTGCTGCGGCGGTGCCGGCCGCACATGCTGGAGGACATCGCGGCCGGCGACGGCATCTCCGGCTGCGCCTCCGCGATCATCGACTTCCGGGGCTCGGCGAACGGCATGCCGTTTCCGGGCGGCTCGGCCTCCGGCTTCGAGTACGTCGCGGGCGAGACGGACTTCGTGCCGGGGTTCGCGGAGAAGCTGCTCCGCATGCGGGTGGGGGAGTCCGGGCAGATAGCGGTGAACTTCCCAGAGCACTACCAGAACGAGCGCCTCGCCGGCCAGCCGGCGCTGTTCTCCGTCACCGTGAAGTCGGCCAAGAGGGCGAAGCCGGGGTCGATCGAGGAAGCCGCCGTGTCGGCTGGGTTCGGATCCCTGGCCGCGCTCCGCGCGAAGGCCGAGGCGCATTTCCTGGGCGCGGCGGAGCACGAGGCGGACCGCGGCCTGCGCCGCGCGGTCACATCCGCGCTGGCGGACGCGGTCGTGTGCGAGATGCTCCCGAACGAGGCCATCGACGCCATGGCCGAGGCGTCCTGGGGGCAGTTCACGGAGAAGCACGGCCTCTCGGAGCGGGAGTTCGCCGCGGCCAGGCCGGGGCTGGCGGAGGCGGCCAAGGACGCCGTGAAGTCGAAGTTCGGCTTCGGCCTGGACGGCGGACTGGACGGCGACGACTACCAGGGCAAGCTGTTCAAGGCGCTCTGCGCGGAGGAGACCCTGCGCGCGGCCAAGGCCGAGTGGAAGATGTCCAAGTGGGGGCTGCTGAAGAGCGAAGTCCGGACGCACGCGGCGCTGGACCACGTCGCCGAGCAGCACGGCCTCGCCGCCACGGAGGCCGAGGTCGCCGGCCGCATCATGGAGCTTTTCCCGGGCTCGCGCGAGACGCTGGACAAGCTGGACGCCGACGCCGCCTTCGGGAAGCAGGCCAAGCGGACGGTGACGCGCGAAAAGGCACTCGACTGGGTAATCTCGCGGGTCAAAGGCCGACGACTAGACTGACATAATTTCCCCCTTGCCCTTCCGCCATTCGTACGATATTTGGCTTGGAGGGCACGATGATTAGTCGACAGCAGCTCGCCGAAAAACTGAAGGAACTCATCGAGGTGCACATCGAGGTGCGGAACCCGACATGGCTTGGGTCTCCGAAAATCTGGGGGGCAACCGCTTACGCCGCCAAAATAATCACCAAGCCGATACCGATACATAGTGGTTCGTCTGGCCTGAGGATCGTTGGAGGTCCGTGCGCCACGCCAACAAATAACTCGCCTGCCGATGGCGAGGGTCATGTCGTGGATGTGACTATCCAGTTTCATGCCGCCGTCGATCATGTACTCAGGTTGCTCAGGGAACAGGCGACCAGCACTGGTGGTTGACCACAGCCTCGCTGGCCCGCCCCATCTGTGCGCGATAAGTGGAGTCGGACATCAGGAGGAATTGTGCCGAATCAAAAAATCCAGGAGAGGGACGCCGCGTCAAGATGCCAACCCAAACGCAAACCGAGCCGCCGCCTGCCCAGCAGTGGGCGATTGCCGTCTCGGGTCAAGCCGCCGCCGAAACCGCCGCCACCTAAGGTTCTCCGTGCGAAGACAGACGAGCAGCTTTTCGGCGACTTCCGGGCGGCCGTCGCCCGCTGCGGCACGTGCGGCGGGACCAAGATGGTGCGGCAGGCCGGAGGGCGGTGGGTGCCCGCGAGGGGCGGCCGCGAGAGCGGCGCCAGGAGGTGCCACGCCTGCAAGCCGGAGCAGGAGAGGGTGTTCAACCACTGGCTCGACCGCACGCCGCCGGACGGAAAGCGGTCCTGGCGGACCCGGATCGAGAGCTTCGTGGCGAAGAACCACAAGGGGTATCAGCAGATCGTCGGGGCGGCGGTCAGCGAGGAGGACATACGGCAGGATGTCCTGCTGGCCGTCTGGATGGTGTGGGACAAGTACTACAACCCGGACTACCTGTCGGACAAGACCGGCCGGCCCGTCAAGCTCTGCACGTACGTGTGGCGCGCGATACAGACCGCCTGGGCCAAGGTCACCGAAAGGTGCTTCTGCGTCCGCAACACCGTCTACATGCTGCGGAGGGAGGACGCCATGTTGGCGGAGCACCAGCCGATCTACGACCAGCGGACGATGGGGTCGGCCCTCGCCAAGGCGGCCAGCGTGGACGGCCAGGCCGCGGCCGTCGCCGAGCTGGCCGCGAAGTGCCGCACGTCCCACGACAAGCGCCCGTTCACGCCCGCCATACTGTCCGAGCTCGTGTCCGAGGCGAACAAGCTGGGCGACGGCAACATGCTGCTCCGGCTGTCGCGGGCGCTCCCCGCGGTCGCCCGGAAGAAGCGCAACGCCGTGCCCGCCCACATGCTGCACAAGTCGCTCGACGCGCCCGCCGGGGACGAGGACGACGCCAGCAGGAACTCGGAGCTGGTGGAGGTCGACGGCCGCGCCGGGCGGGCCGACGCGGCGTCGGCGGATCTGGCGGCGCAGGCCCGGGCCATCGTGGCGAACCACCTTGGCCCGATCGACCAGCACATACTCCTGCACTGCGTGGCCAGCGGCGAAGAGTCGATCCGCTCCGTGGCCAGCCAATACCACATGACGGTCGCCGAGACCAAGGAGAGGCTGGCGGCGGTCCGGCAGTGGCTGGAAGGCGCGAAGCGCGACGGTCTTTTCGACAACCTGCTAGAATAGCGCAGAAGCTAGGGAGGCGCGGAAGCAGCAGGAGGCGCAAGTGCCGCGTTCACGGAAGAACGATTCCAGAAAGAATGCGGGTCGTCCACGGAGGGCCGCCGCCAAGGGGGCGAAGGCGAGGGCGCCCAAGGCGGTACCCAAGGCGACCGTCGCCGAAGAGCGGCTGGATCTGCGGTGGCTGTCCATCGCCGCGGAGGAGGGTTCCGAACCCCAAGTGGCAAAAGCCCTGGGCAGGCTGCACAGCGTCGTGCAGGTGCTCCTGCCCATGCACGACGGGGCCGCGCTCTACCCGGGATACGTGTTCGCCGAGTGCTGCCGGGGCGACGACATCCTGGACGAGATTTGCCAAGTGCCCGGCGTGGAGGGCGTGCTGGCCAGGAACGGCGTGTTCAACTACGCCCTGGGAGGGCACGAGCCGCCCACCGAGCTGGAGGCGAGCGCGCTCGGCTCCATACGGGGCGGCTACGCCAGGTACACGCGCAAGGCGCGCGGAGAAATGGTCGCGGTCGCGAGAGGCCAGCGGATCACCATCACCCGCGGCGTGTTCAGCGGCATGAGCGGCGAGGTCGTCAGCGTCAACCGGCGCGAGATGAGCGTCATAGCGAAAGTGCGGCTGTCGGACGGCGGCATGGTGCGCAAGGTCGCCGTGAAGCACGGCCAGTTCGAGCCGCTGGAAGGGCAGGAGGACGATGACTGGAGACTCTAGCGGCGCGCTGGTGACCTTCGAGGGCGGCGAGGGGTCCGGCAAGTCCACCGTGTGCACGCAGGTGTTTCGGCTGGTCGGCGAGGCCGGCTACGGCTGCTGGAAGGGCGGCGAGCCGGGCGGGACGCCCCTCGGCGCGTGCTGGAGGCAGCAGATCCTGAACCCCGCGTCGCCGCTGGCGCCCCAGGCCGAGCTGTTCCTGTTCCTCGCCGACAGGGCACAGGGCTTCGTCGAGAACGTGGCGCCGCGGCTCGCGCGGGGCGAGGTCGTCTTCCTGGACAGGCACCGCGACTCCACGATGGCCTACCAGGGCGGAGGCCGCGGCTACGACGCCGGGTTCATCGAGCAGGCCAACAACATCGCGACGGCGCCGATGCTTGCCGGCGGCGTCGGCCGCGCGCGGCTGCCGGATCTGACGATCCTCCTCGACGTCCCGCCCGAGGAGGGTCTCCGGAGAAGCCGCAGGACCGAATTCGGGGAGGGCGTCGCCGACCGCATCGAGTCGGAGGACATCGCGTTCCACGGTCGGCTCCGCGAAGCGTTCCTGGAGATCGCCAAGAGGGAACCGAACCGCGTCGTCGTCCTGGATGCGTCCGCTCCGCTCGCGGACATAATCGCGTCGGCGCACGGCCTGGTGACGCGGACGCTGGCCCGCAAGGGCATCCTGCCGAAGGCCTCCTCCAAATACCCAATTCAGCGTGGCATGTCCGCAGTGAAGTGTCGAAAGCTATCATAACTTTAGTGGCCGCAGCATTGGCGGTGCCGAGCCGCGCAGTATCGACACGTAAGTCCTGGTCACGACGAGGCCAGCCTGAAATGGCTCAAATCTGCAACGATCAGGAGAAAATGTTTCATGTGGTGGATAGCAACGACTGGAATCATGACCACCACCACGAGGCGAGTACCACCACGACCACCACGACGAGTACCACCACGACGAGTACCACAACGAGTACCACGACACCGACGAGTACCACGACACCTTTTCCTGATGAGGGAAGTTAGGTGGCTGTCCCATTTTCCAAAAACGCCATGATCTGGCTGGGTAGTTTTTGGTCGCGACCGCCCGGCAGGCCGCCGATCGTGAGCATCGCGCGGTGGAACCCGCCATGGTTCAGGGGGCCGGAGCTGCGGGAGCTGGCGCCCGAGGACGCAGACGGCCATGAGATTAACTTGTCGCCGGACAAGCGGCTGTGGATAGAATCCTACAAGCGCGTCCTGTCCGAGCGGGGCCGCATCCGAGCCGCCAAGGGCCGCATCGATGCGCTCCTGGCGGAGAACGGCGGCGCGGTGATGCTTGCCTGCTGGTGCAAGGTGGGGCGGTTCCGCCGGGACGGCTCGTACAGCGGCAGCTTTTGCCACCGCCTGCTGGCGGGGAGGCTGCTTCGCAGGCTCGGGTATCTGGTGGAGGTGATAGACCTTGAGTGCGAACCCTGCCGAGGACCGCTCTCGTTCGACGGCGGCGTCGTCGCTGGCAAGTTCGTCTGCCAGCGCTGCCACCGCGCATCCCTTGGCCAAGTTCCGTAACATAGCGGCAGTGATCGACGACAGGATCCACGCCTTCGTCTGCCGAGCAGCGCTTGCGGGCAGGACGTCGCTCCGCCCGAGCCTCCTGCAAACCCAGGTCGCCGAGGCGCTGGGCGGCAGCGATCCGGACACGGTGCTGCAAAGGATACAGGCGCACTGCGGGGATGGCGGCCTCCTCGTCCGCGTGCTGTGCGCCGAATGCCCGGCCTGCGCCGCCGCCGTGGAGTTCCGGCCAGGCGCCTCGACGGCGCGCGCCGACGCCATCGCTTGCAGCCGCTGCGGAGAAAGCCTCCGCCTGCCAGGCCTGGCCGCGGGCGAGGCGCTGGTGGTGAACGAGCAGTTCTGCGAGTACCTGCGGCTCGTGTTCGGGAAGCCCCCGGGCGCGAAGCCGCCAGCCGGACGAACCGCATGATCCACGCGAAGCTGGATGCGATCTCCGCCGGCGTCGTGGGCATGCGGTTCTTCGGCCCGCGGGCGGACGCCGAGGAGGCGGAGCTCGCCGTGGGACTCCTCGCGCCGTCCTGCGAACCGCACGGGCGCGCCGGCTGCTGGTCGTTCCCGCTCCGCTACCTGAAGGACGTCTCGGTCGTCCTGAAGGAGCACGCCGCCAAGGTTTCCGTTTCGAGCCTCGTGGCCGACGCATACCGACGCCAGAGGAAATCCGACCAGTTCGTGCTGGCGCTCAAGGCCCGGCCGACCCGCGCGTTCCCGGCCGAGCCGTACGAGGCGATCTTCGAGGAGAGGTTCACCCCGCACCCGTACCAGCGGCAGGGGATAGCGGTGATGCTGGCCGCCAAGAGGTTGTTGCTGGGCGACGCGGTCGGGCTGGGCAAGACGATACAGTCCGTCGGCGCGATGGCGCTGGCCATGCGGAGGGGGCTGTGCCGCCGCGCCTTGGTCGTGACCACGGCGAGCCTGAAGGGGCAGTGGTGCGACGAGGCGGCGAGCTACCTGCGCCCGGGCGCGGTCGGGGGGCTGTCGTCCGCCTTCGTGGCGGTCGGCGGCGACAGGGCCAAGCGCGCGGCGGCGTACGCCGACCCCGCGGCGAGGGTGCTGGTCCTGAACTACGAGCTGTTCCTGCACGACGGCCGGGCCATCCCGCCGGCCGACATGGTGTTCCTCGACGAGGCCGCGCGGATCAAGAGCTTGGGCGCCCAGACCACCAAGGCCATCAAGTCGTACTGCGCGCGGCACCGGGTGCGGTACCGCTACGCGCTGACCGCGACCGGCATAGAGAACAAGCTGGAGGACCTGTACAGCATACTTTCGTTCCTGGGCGACCAGAGCTTGGGCTTCCACACCTACTTCCTGTACCACTACTGCAAGCTGCGGCGGTTCCAGGCGCCGAACGGCGCGAGGATACAGCAGGTCGTCGGGCACCTGAACCTGCACGAGGCCAAGGCCCGCACGGCCCACGTGCTGCTCCGGAGGACCAAGGACGACGTCGGCGAGGAGCTGCCCGAGCTGGTCGTGCGCAATGTGACGGTCGACCTCGGCGACGCGCAGCGGGCGGCGTACGAGGACATCCGCGCCGCCGCGGACCCCGACAAGTCGGCGAGCGCGCCGTTCAGGGCGGCGGTCGCCGCCTCCGGCGGGCCGACCGCGGTGGATCCGCTCCAGCAGTCGCTCCTGTTCCGCGAGGTCTGCGACAGCCTCGCCCTGGTGGGCGACGGCTCGCTCGGCGACGAGAGCGCCAAGCTGGACGAGCTGGAGCACTTCGTGAGATCCACGCTCGGGCCGGAACACTCCGTGGTGATCTTCACGCAGTGGGAGCGGATGGCCAAGCTCATAGCCGCCCGCCTGGCGGGCTGCTACGCGGAGGGGAGTCCCCCGCGCATCATAAGCGGGGACGTGCGGGAGTCCGAGCGCGACCTGCACCGGCGGGACTTCAACGCCGAGCGGTTCCGCTGCCTCGTCATGACCGACGCTGGCAAGGCCGGGCTCAACCTCCAGGCGTGCGAGACGATGGTGAACTTCGAGCTGCCGTGGAACCCAGCCACCCTCAAGCAGCGCATCGGGCGGATGCACCGCAGCGGGCAGCGGCACGCCGTGACGACCGTCGTGAACCTCATCGCCAACGGAACGATAGAACAGAGGGTGGCGGACCGCCTGATGCGGCGCCACAGGGTCTTCGACAGGGTCCTCGTCGCCGCCGAGGACGAGTTGCAGGCGATGGACCTGTCGAAGACCCTGACCGCGCGGGAGCTGGGAGAGCTAGCATGACGCCCGAAGGAGCCAGCATGACGCCCGAAGGAGCCAGCACGACGCCCGAAGGAGCCAGCACGACGCCCGAAGGAGCCAGCACGACGCCCGACGGCGCCGACGCGCCGCCCGACCGCCCCTACGCGTGCCCGAAGTGCCGGGACCAGGGGTGGATACCCGACCCGGCCAACTACAAGACGCACGCCGAGTGCCCGGGCTGCATGCGGCCGAAGCGGCTCGCCAACGAGTACGCCGCCGCCAACCTGCCCGTCTTCGTGCAGGACATCGAGTGGCGGGACATCGAGCGCACCCCGGCCAGGGACAAGCTCATCGAGAACGCGAGGTTCTGGCTCAGGGGCGCGCACGCCATCCACCGCCCGGGCGGCGGGTTCACGCCGCGGAGCAGGACGCAGGCGGCGGCGCGCCGGACCTTCCTGATCCACGGCCCGCCGAACTCGGGCAAGACGATGTTCGCGTCGCTGATGGCGAAGTCGCTCATCAAGCGCGGGGTGCGCGCGTACCGCGGCACCCTCCAGCGGTACACGGAGGCGTTCTTCGTCAAGTCCGGCGCGCCGGAGGCCGAGGAGGAGAGGGCCTTCCGCGACAGGATGAGGCAGGCCCCCGTGCTCATCCTGGAGATGGGCGACGAGCCGGACCACCGCTACTCCGGCCCGCGCCTCGTCGAGCTGCTGAAGGGCCGGATGGAGAGCGGCTCCTGCACGATCGTCGTGAGCGCGCTGGGGCCGGACAGGCTGCTGGGGAAGTACGGCGGCGACTTCTGCAAGGGCAGCGAGCTGCTGAAGCTGTTCGCCGACGAGAAGTTCGTGCTGCCGAACAAGCTGTCGGGGGGCGGGCGGTGAAGGCGGAGGACAACAGGCGGGCGGAGGCGCAGATCGTCAGCAACATGCTGCGCGGCCCGCAGTTCGTGACGCTGGCGCTGGACAAGGGCTTCCGCGCCGAGATGCTGTCCAACTCCGCGCTGCGGTACGTCGCCCGCGCGGCCATCCGGCACGCCGACGTCTACGCCGACGCGCCGGACTACGGCACCGTGGAGCGGGACCTCCAGGGCCTCGAGAAGGGCGGCAAGCTCGACGGGCAGTCGGTCGAGGCGTTCCTCGGCGTCTACGAGAAGGTGTCCAGCCGCGCGGCGAAGCTGAACCAGGGCGGCGCCCGGCAGGCCGAGTTCCTCTCCCTCCTCGACCACTACCTCAACGTCCGGCGCCACGAGAAGATGGTGGACGGCATGGTCGAGATCGTCGAGAGGAGCGACGGGCAGTTCGGCAGGGTCCGCGACGACGTCATGACGCTCGTCGCGGAGATGGACGACCTCGCGGACGGTCGCCCGCCGGAGGGCGACCTGCTCAGCGCGAAGTGCGTCAAGGAGGCCGCGCTGCGGCACAAGCGCGCCAAGGAGGATCCGGACTCGATCGTGGGCGTGCTAAGCGGGATCGAGCAGTGGGACGCCACGCTCCACGGCTTCCGGCGCGGGGAGGCCTGGATAATCGCCGGCTACGTCAGCGAGGGCAAGTCGATGACCTGCCTCCAGATGGCGTACAGCGCCGCCTTCGAGCAGGGCAAGAACGCGGTGCTCGTCACCACGGAGATGCAGATGGAGCAGATCCAGGCCCTGGTGTACTCGCGGCACAGCCTGACCGTCAACAAGGCGCTCTGCGTGGCCAACGACGGCGAGCTGGGGTTCGAGCACGACGACCTCAGCCGTGGCCGGCTGGAGGGCGAGACGCTGGAGCTGTTCAAGGCCCTCGTGAAGGACATAGGGGACGGGAGGGCCACGGGGCGCTACGGGAAGATATATGTGTTCGGCACGGTGCAGTCGGACACGGTGCAGTCGATCCGCGTGAAGTGCCAGATGCTCCGCCAGCAGTTCCCGATCGACCTCATAATCATCGACTACGCCACGCTGCTGTCGCCCAGGCGTCCGCGGGGCAGCAAGACGGAGGAGATGTCCGAGATCATGCGCGACATCAAGCAGCTCGCGCTGAACTTCAACAACGGCGAGGGCGCCGCCGTCGTGACCGCCCACCAGATCTCCCGGAAGGGCCGGGACGACGCCGTCAAGAGGGGCGGGTACTACATCCTGTCCGACCTGGCCGACACCTCCGGCGCCGAGCGGAACATGGACGGCGTGCTGTGGGTGCTGAGGGACGAGGACAACAAGGAGCGGAGCACCGCCTGGCTGGGCTGCTCCAAGAACAGGCGGGGGGCCGTCCCGGAGAGGTTCGAGGTCAGGGTGAACTACGCGTACGCGGCGTTCCACGCCGCCCGCTACGCGCAGGAGTCGGATAACACAGACGATGATTTCGGAGGCTAATTCAGGGTGACAACGGTGGGCACAGTAGGAGATGACGCGTGACTTTGACGGAGTTTAAGACGGTGGAGGTGCCATGCGAACTGTAGTGCACGGCGAAGTCTGGTTCCCGCCGGAGGCGGCTCGGCGGGTCGAGGAGCTGATGAGGCTCCAGTGCTCGGCTACCCGCTCCGCCTACCAGGCGGTCCACAAGCACGGGCTGTCCGGCAACGACGTCTGTATCTATGTCAAGCGGAACTACATGGCCGGGCTGAATCAGCGCTACATCAACGACGCCTGCGCCGTCGCATCCGGAATCAGGCAGGACCACGCGCTGTTCGGTGGCCGCAGGGCGTGGGAGCGGCTCCGGACCGGCGCGCTGTCGAAGGCGGAGTGGCGGGACGCGCGGAACGCGAGTCTCTACTCCCGCGGCGACCGGGCGACATCCGGCAACCCGAACATCCGGATCGCCGGCGACAGGCTCTTGATCAACGACCCGAGAGAGTACGGCCGCTGGATCGACGGGCGACTGTTCGTTCCGGAGAAGTGGAGGGAGGGGCTGTCCAAGGCCCCGTTCTACGATGTCCGGATCATCCGCCGGAAAAACGGGAGGTTCACCGTGGCGGCGTCGTGGGAGGCGGCTCCGCCGCCCGTCGTGACGGACCGCTCGCGGGGCGCGCTGGGCGTCGACGCGAACCCCGACATGGTCGCCGTCGCCGACGTCTCCGCCGACGGGAACCCGCTCTGGCACAGGTCCATCGGCTCGCAGCGCCTCCCGTTCGCCTCCGCGGCGAAGCGTGACAACGATGTCCGTCTGTTGGCGAAGGAGGTCGTGAATGAGGCGGCGCGGCTCGGGAAGCCGATCGCGCTGGAGAGGCTGAAGTTCCCCGCCGGGTCACGGCAGGCCGGCTGGCGCAAGTTCCGCCGGGCGAAGTCGAACTTCGTCTGGCGCAAGATTCTGGACGCGGTCACCTCCCGCGCGGAGCGGTCCGGCGTGGAGGTCATCCCGGTGAACCCGGCGTTCACGTCGGACCTGGGCGAGCTCAAGTACGCGTCGATGTATTCCATGAACAGGCACGCGGCGGCTGCGCTCGTCATCGGGCGGCGCGGCGCCGGGTTCCTGGAGAGGCAGAGTTTCACGGTGACGCCGGACGCGTCGGAAAGTAACCGGGTGAACCTTGAAGGAGGATCCCGGTCCCTGTACCTGACGCCGAAGGCGTACTCGTGGATGCGGGAGCGGTTCCTTCATCCGAAGCCAGCCGACCTCACAGGTCCGGGACCGGCACCGGGTTCGAGACCCGGCATTCGACCCGGGATCGTTTCGGACCCGTCGGGTCCGAAACCATCCTTGGGTCTTGGTCCCAGCGCGGGTGGGACTCCCGCGGGCGAACCGGGGGCCAGAACTGGTCGCCCCCGTGGATGGGTGACACCATTTCAGGGTGCAGAAAGGCATCCTTTGGAGCCTGTAGATTTTTACAAGCTCCCTAAACCAGGCACGACCGCGAGACCAAGAACAGAACAGGGCGGTGATTAGGCATGGATGTGGACGGAGTTAGGCGGAAGATCATGGCCATGGAGCGCCCGGACCGAGATGCTTGGTGGATGGGATATGCCTTCTATCTTTCCATCCTAAGCCACGATCGCGAGACCAAGAACGGCGCGGTGGTCGTGGACAACGCCACGCACCGGCCCGTGGGCACCGGATACCTGGGGTTCCCGATGGGGTGCCGGGATCACGAGCTGCCGGCCACGAGGGCGGGGGGCAAGTACGCGTACACGCAGCACGCCGAGAAGAACGCGGCGCTGTCCGTCCGGGAGAGGTGCGCGGACGCGACCCTGTTCTGCACGCTGGAGCCGTGCGAGGGCTGCGTCGGCGCGCTGCTGAACCAGGCGCTGCTGCACGGGGACAAGGCCGGGCAGTCGGGGATAAAGAGGATAGTGTTCTGGGAGAGCCGCCAGCACGACGCGGCCCGCGTCATGCTCTCGCACCACCCGGAGATCAGGGTCGAGAGGTACTCCGGACCGCCGCCGCAGGACGCGCTGCGCATGGCCGCCGACTACATGGACGGCCGCCCGCAGGATGGTCTGTACAAGCATGGTACCGTGGCTGGGGATTATGCCGTACCCGACGAGTAAGAACATGAAATGCCCGCAATGCAACAGCGCCAAGCTAGAGCTGCTCAGGTACCGGACCGGGCAGCAGAGTGTGACCTTGCTGTGCGCGCGGTGCAGGCGGGAGTTCGAGACGGACGCGCGGGCGCTGGGTACGGCGCTCAAGCGCATGTCGCAGGACTTCCACGAGAAGGGCAGGCTGCCCGGGCGAGTCCTTGACCGGCGACGGTGCAGAGGGTGCGGACATTGAGCGCGAGATCGATCAAGTGGGGCGAGAGGCCGCGGGACAAGAAGGTCCCGTACGAGATCCGCGTCGAGAGGATCAAGCAGACGGTGTCCGTGACGGACCTGCTCGACCACTTCAGCGTGCCGTCCGGCCAGCACCTGCGGAACGGCCACCGCACGTTCCATTGCCCGTTCCACGACGACTCCAACCCGTCGCTGGAGGTGGACAAGGACGACAGGACGTGGACCTGCTGGCCCTGCCAACTGAAGAGGCGGGACGCCATCTGCCTCGTGCAGATGCTGCTGTTCCCGCAGGAGCCGGGCCAGAGGCCGAAGGACTGGTTCGACAAGACGCTGCTGCACATCGAGGGCCTCTTCGGGCTGTCCGCCGACGGGGCGCCGACGGACATCCGCGCCGCCGCGGAGATGCAGGCGATGAAGCGCAGGCGCGTGGCCGCCGCGCACGAGAACAGGTTGGACAGCCGCGTCGAGAGCCGCTCCAACACGTTCCGCCTGGCCCTGGCCAAGATCGTGCGGAAGGCGTGGGGGGACGACCTCGGCAAGATGGCCGAGATGATCGTGGCCCTGTACGGGCACCTGGAGCACATCCTCGCGTCCGGGAAGGGCGTCTTGGACAGCGAGCAGTACAAGGACTGGAGGGACACCGTCGACGACTGGATCGAGACGGTGCGGCGGAGGCTGAGCAGCTAAAGATGCCGGACACCATCAGCGAATTTTGGCCGTTCGACTCGTACAGGCGGTTGCAGCGTAGGACCATAGCCGCGATCGCCGAGGCGTTCGCCGCCGGCAAGGACTTCGTCGTGGTCGAGGCGCCGACCGGCACCGGGAAGAGTCCGGTCGCCGTGGCGGTCGCCCGGTGGATGGCCCACAGCCCGAAGTACGCCGACATCGGGGAGAGGGCGGCCGGGATCGAGCGCGGGAAGGACAAGGTGCATCGCGGGGCGTACATCCTGACGACGCAGAAGCTCCTCCAGCGGCAGTACATGCGCGACTTCGCCGAGCACGGCAGCTACCCGCTGGTGGAGATGCGCGGGCGCGGCAACTTCCGCTGCCAGCACGACGACAGCCCGAACGCGACGTGCGAGAACGGCATCTGCCACTCGTGGGCCGAGACCGGGAAGGTGGTGATGCTGCGCGACGGCGCGGCCCCGCCGCCCGAGGCGGAGGAGAAGCTCACCTCCGACGGGCGGCGGTTCTACGTCGAGGAGTTCCAGATCAACGCCTCCTGCTGCTACCGGCGGGAGAAGGCGCGGGTGCTGTCGTGCCCGCTGGTCATACACAACCTCGCCTACTTCCTGACCGAGACCAACTACGCCGGCGAGTTCAAGCCGCGCGACCTCCTGGTGGTCGACGAGGCGCACAACGCGGAGTCGGGGCTGATGTCGTTCGTGGAGGTCGCCCTCAGCGAGATCGTGCTCGACAGGATGGGCGTGCCGATGCCGCCCGCCTTCGGGAAGGAGACGCCGATCGAGGAGATGTACGAGTGGGCGCGGGAGGCGCTCGAGACGCGGATCAGGCCGAAGCTGCGCGACGCCAACGAGAAGATGGCGACGGTCGGCAGGGCGCTGCGCGACAACCCGTTCGACGAGTCCGCGCTGCGCGAGCGCGACAGGCTGCGGCCCGAGCAGGAGTCGCTGAAGTCGGCCGCGTCCAAGGTGGATATGCTCCTGAACGAACTCGACTCGGACAACTGCGTGCTCGACGTGGAGGTCAAGAGGGTCAAGCAGGGCCGCTCCTTCCGCTCCTACCGCCGCCTGGTGTTCCGGCCGATCGACATCGCCCCGTTCGCCGAGAAGTTCCTCTTCCGCTTCGGCAAGAAGGTGCTGCTCATGTCCGCCACGATCCTCGACGCCGGGACGTTCGCGTCGTCGCTCGGCATAGACAAGTCGAGGATGAAGTTCATCCGGATACCCTCCACGTTCCCCACGGAGAACAGGAAGGTGATCGTGCGGCCCTGCGGCAGCATGGCCCGCGCGTCGATCGACTCGACCCTGCCCAAGCTGGCGGTCGCCGTGCAGGGGATACTGGACGCGCACCCCCGCGAGAGGGGCATGGTGCACGTGAACACGTACCGGATCGCCGACTTCCTGAAGAAGCGCCTGCGGGATCCGCGGCTCATGTTCCACGAGGCCGGGGACCGCGAGCGCGTCCTCAACGACTTCCTCTCCGACCCGAGCGACAACAGGGTGCTGGTGTCCCCGTCGCTGACGGACGGGCTGTCGCTGGACGACGACCTGGCGAGGTTCCAGATAATCTGCAAGACGCCCTTCCCGTACCTGGGCGACCCGCAGGTGGCCGCCAAGAAGGACAGGCAGCCGGCCTGGTACGACCTGGAGACGGCCAAGACGCTCGTGCAGGCGTTCGGCCGCGTGGTGCGGAGCGACGACGACTACGGCGTGACCTACATACTGGACAGCGACTTCGAGCGGTTCTACCGCCGCACGCGGAATCGCATGTTCCCGCCGTACATACAGGAGGCGATCGCCTGCGATGGGTGACGGAGAGGCAATGGCAGCGGGCGGCGGGCCGGGGGAGCAGTTCGCGCACCTGCACCTCCACACGGACTACAGCCTCCTGGACGGCTGCGCCACGCCGGAGACGTACGCCAAGGAGGCCGCGAGGCTCGGGCAGCCGGCCCTGGCCATAACGGACCACGGCGACATGGGCGGGTGCTTCCGGTTCTGGGACGCCTGCAAGGCCCGCGGGCTGAAGCCCATCATCGGGGCGGAGGTCTACGTCAACGGGCAGCGGGACCTGCACCCGATCAGCAAGACGCTCCAGCGGCGGATCGAGAAGGCCGTGGCGACCGCGGGCAAGCGCGAGCGGGCCGCGTACGCCGAGGAGCTGGCCCGCCTGCTCGAGGAGCGGGGCCAGGACGACGCGCAGGACTGCGAGGCGCAGGCCCGCAGCCTCGCCAAGGCCGGCACCGGCCAGCTCCTGCGCGACTCCGGCGTGGGCAAGGGGGACCTCCGGCGGTTCCGGCACATGAAGTCGAGCCGCGCGGGCGCCGCCAAGGAGGACGGAGTCGGCACGTCGGACTACCAGTCCAAGGACAAGCACCTCATACTCCTCGCGAAGAACATGACGGGGTTCCAGAACCTGAGCGCCATCGTCTCCGAGGCCCACATGAACGGCTTCTGGCGCAAGCCGCGCACCACGCCGGAGATCATCCGGCAGCACAGCGAGGGGCTCATCTGCCTGACCGCGTGCCTGGGCAGCGAGACGAGCCGGGCGATAGCCGAGGGGAACATGGACGAGGCCCGCAGGGTGCTGGCGTTCTACCGCGAGGCTTTCCAGGACGACCTCTACGCGGAGCTCCAGTCGAACGAGATACCCGCGCAGAAGACGGTGGACTACGGCCTCCTGGAGCTGGCCGAGGCGATGGGCGTGAAGCGCGTCGCCACGGTCGACTGCCACTACTGCTACAAGGGCGACGACAAGATGCAGGACGCCCTGCTGGCCAAGGCGAGGAGGACCAACGTCAACAACCCGGACATGTGGAAGTTCGACGCCCGGCGGCTCTGGTTCAAGAGCGTCGACGAGACGGTGTCGGAGTACGGCGAGCTCGGCTACTCCATAGCGCCCAGCGACGTGCGGCAGGCGTGCGCCACCACGCTCGAGGTGGTGGAGAAGTGCGACGGCGACTACTTCGAGTGGGGGCAGTTCCAGTTCCCGGAGTTCGACACGGGCGGCGAGGGCCCCGACGCGATGCTGAAGCGCCTGTGCGACGAGGGGTTCGCCTGGAGGCTGAAGAACGGGTTCGTCGACCCTCGGCGCGCGGAGGAGTACGCCGAGCGGCTGGGCCGGGAGTACAACATCATCTGCCAGAAGGAGTTCAGCACCTACTTCCTGGTGGTCTGGGACATGGTCAGGTGGGCGAAGGACAACAGGATCTTCGTCGGCGGCGGCCGCGGCTCCGTGGCGGGCAGCCTGGTCGCCTACGTCCTGCGGATCACCGAGGTCGACCCGCTCCGGTTCGGCCTGATATTCGAGAGGTTCCTGAACGCTGGCCGGAGCGGCAAGATGCTGCGGATAGAACACAGAGAAGCGCCGACGCCCAAGGAGGCGCCGGCATCCGGAGGGCCGAGGGTCGTGAGCGCGGACGAGCATCGGAGCAGGAAGACGGTGAGTGACGCCAACAGGGTGTGCAACTCGGACTAGACATGGGAAGCCAGACCGACAAACCGACGGGCCACGGCTGCGGCACCGGGGCGGCGGCCGAAGGCGAGGACCGCAGCGACGACGGCGCGGTCGGCGCCGCCGGGGAGCAGGGCGCGCTGGCGGCGCTGTGCGCCGCGAGGATGCGCGCGAGGGCGCTGGACGGGAACGAGGGGTACGCGCGGCGGCTCGAGTACGAGCTGGAGCAGGTGGCCGCGCAGGGGAAGGCGGGATACCTGATCGACCTGGCGCGCCGCTGCAAGAGCGAAGGCGTTCAGCACGCCCGCAACGAGAACGGCCTCCTGGTCGAGTGGCTGCTGAACATCACACCGCAGGATCCCGTCAAGGACGGCGTGCAGCACAGGTTCAAGTTTTTTGGCGACAGCCCGGACGTGGACCTGGACTTTTGCAGCCTGCGCCGTCCGGAGGTGGAGGAGTACCTCAAGCGGAAGTACGGCCAGGACCATGTCGTCCACATAGGGGCGTACGGTACGTTCTCCGCCAAGTCCGCGCTGAAGGAGATGGCCCGCGCGCACGGCCTGATGGAGACCGACACGGAGACCGAGCTGTGGTTCTCGAAGTTCGCGAAGGACTTTGACCCGCACGACCCCGTGAGCAAGGAGGACATAGCGTGGAACCTGGCCTACATCTTCGGCGAGGAGAGCTTGAGCGCCGTCGACGAGTCCGGCGAGACGGTGGAGAAGCAGCTCCCCCCGTCCCCCTGGACGAGGGCCGAGATCGAGGAGGGGCGCAAGTTCCACGAGGCGCACCGGGAGGTGTTCGACCTCGCGTCGAAGGTCGTCGGCCAGATCACGCACTTCACCGCGCACGCCGCCGGCGTGGCCATCTTCCCCAAGCCCGCCTGGCTGCACACGCCGCTCAAGTTCAACGCCAAGAAGGGGCAGATACAGACGGCCCTACAGGAGGGGACGCGGTTCAAGGAGATAACGCAGGCCGGCATCATCAAGATAGACATCCTCGGACTCACGCTCAACAGCGTCATGGCGATGGCGATGCGGCTCGTCGAGGAGCGCCGCGGCGTCGACCTGTGGGACGCGATCTGGCCGAAGTGCCCGGCGGTGACGGCGCAGAGCGTCGAGCGCGGGGAGGCGGTGCTGGACATAGACGACCCGGCCATCCTGGAGGCGGCGCGCGAGGGGCACAACATAGGCAGCTTCCAGTTCGGGAGCGCGGGGATCTCGAACCTGCTGAAGCGCATACACCCGGACAGCTTCGAGGACATCGTGGCGGCCAACGCGCTCTACCGCCCCGGGACGATCAGGGCTGGCGAGGCCGAGGCGTTCGCGTGGCGCAAGGCCAAGACGAAGGCGCGGCAGGGCGGCGCGGACGCGCTGTCCCGCGTGGAGAAGCGCGTGCTGTCGGAGGGCTACACCTCCGATGGCGGGAAGCGCAAGGCGAGGTACACCGACTACGCCAAACTGCACCCGGCGTTCGCGCAGCTCCTCAAGGACACGCACGGGTCGCTCGTGTACCAGGAGCAGGTGATGCAGACCTTCGCCGACATCGCCGGCTTCAGCATGCAGGACGCGGACAGCGCCAGGAAGACGCTCGTCAAGGCGTCGCAGGCGGCCGACAGGAAGGAGCGGCTCGCCGCCCTGTCCAAGAAGGCGTCCGAGGCGGCCGCCAGGCGGGGGATGTCCCCGCAGGACGTCGATCAGCTCATCGCCATCCTGGCGAACTTCTCCGGCTACTCGTTCAACAAGTCGCACTCCGCCTCCTACGCCCTGGCGTACGCCCAGGTGCAGTTCCTGAAGATCTACTTCCCGGTCGAGTTCCTCGCGGCGCTCCTCAGCTTCTCGAAGAACTCCACCGCGGAAAAGAAGAGGGAGGACGACCCCGACCTGCACCTCCACATCCAGGAGGCGAACAGGATGGGGTTCCGCGTCGTGCGGCCGCTGTGCAACCTCGCGACCGGCGAGTTCACGATACACAAGGTGGAGGACCTCGGCGGCTACCTTTCCGAGGAGGACGCGGACTCCAAGGGCGGCGTGCTGATGTGGAGCTTGCAGCACCTCATCGGCGTGGGCGAGAAGCAGGCCGCCGCAATCGTCGCCGCCTACCCGGCGCGCGACATGGAGGACTTCTGCGAGCGCGTGGACGGCCGCGTCGTGAACAAGAACGTCGTGGCCCGCCTGATAAAGATAGGCTTCTTCGACACGCTCTACGCGGACGACCCGCCCGAGGCGCGGCGGGCGCTCGCCTGGAAGCACTTCCACGAGGACCGCCAGGGCATGCTGACGCTCCAGGCGGCCGTGCAGAAGGTCAGGTCGCATTTCCAGGAGTCCAAGGACCAGATCACGGCGCTTGCGCTGACGCCGCAGAACTTGGTGGCGATCGAGGCGATGGAGAAGAGGGTGCAGACCAAGGCGAAGGAGCTGCGCGAGGCCGGGGACACGCAGGCGATTCAGACGCTGTACCGGCGCAAGCGGGAGAAGGCGGCGGAGCTCGACCCGCGCGGCGAGCGCAGGGCGCTGAAGGCGCTCCTGCGGGAGGTCGAGCAGTGCAGCAAGATGAAGAAGAAGCTGTCGGAGAAGCGGGACAGCGTGGTGTACTCCGAGCTTGTTGACGACATCCCGAACAGGATTGTGGCGGAACGGGAGGCGTACGGGGTGAACATCTACACGAACGCGCTCACCCCCTACATGGGCCGTCTCTTGGCGCTGGTCCGCCTGGCGCCGGCCAAGCACCGCGTGACCCTTCCGGAGGCGGTGAGGAAGGTGCCGCCGTCCATGCGCCAGAACATGACGGTGGTCGGCGAACTCCAGACGAAGCCGCGGAAGCTCCAGTACACGGACAGCAGCGGCAAGAAGAAGACGCGGCTCGTGGGGAAGATCAGCGGCCGCAACGGGAGGACGCTTGACCTGGTCGCGTTCGACATCGGCGATGATTTCTGGACGCTCGCCAGCGGTGCGCACCACAAGGTCGTGGCCGTCACCGGGAAGCTCGGGGATTACCAGGGTTCCCCGCAGATAATGGTCTCCAGGAGGACAGACTGGCTTCGCAGGCCCGGCATCGAGGTGTTCGATGTGTTCGAGCCGGCCTTCGCGGGGCACTTTGGGAGGAAGAGCGACAATGGTTGATGAGCGTAGTGTAGCCGTGGCGAAGGTCGGGCCGAGCCGGTTCCAAGGACGCGGGTCGTCGGGGACGTCGGACGTCCCCGGCCTAGCCAAATCCATAAAAACGAACGGCCTGATTAACCCGATCCATGTCTGGGAGACGGAGGCGGGCCTGGAGCTGGTGTGCGGCGCGAGGAGGCTAGAGGCGCACAGGCTGCTCGGCATGGCGGAGATCCTGGCGAAGGTGCACTCCGGGATCGGCGCGGCGGAGGCCGCCTTGCTCCACTGGTCGGACAACCTCGAGCGCGAGGATCTCGGGTACTACGAGCAGGCCGTGACCGCCGGGCGCATCCTGGGCTGGGCGGACGGCGGTGCCGCCGTCGATCGGAAGGCGTTCCTCGAGATGACCGGGCTGAGCTCCGCCCGCCTGAAGCGGTTGCAGCAGCTACACCGCCTGTCCCCGGAGGTGGGGGCGCATGTGGATTCCGGCGCGCTCACGCAGACCGAGGGCATCGAGGTCAGCCGCCTTCCGCAGGGCGACCAAAGCGACCTGGCGAAGGAATACTTGGCACGGATCGGCGCCGAGGATCCGGAGTCGCCGTCCAGGGATCTCGCCTTCCTGAAGGAGGCGGTCGCCGCGCGCCTGCCGCGGAAACCGAAGGCCGAGGCGGAGACGGGGATGCGCGTGCTCGCCGACGAGGTCGGCGCGGGCGGTCAGGCGGGCCCCGGCGGGTCCGCCGCCAGGCCACCGGAGCCGTCGGACGCGCCGCCGCCCGAGAGGATGCCCGACGACGACGCGCCGCCTGACGCGCCGCAGGAAAAGAAGAGGCCGGGCACCGAGACGGTCGAGTACGGCGAGTGCCACGATAGAATCCGCCTGGTGATGACGCCGAAGGACTGGATCGTCACGGCGAAGATCCCGCGGGGCAGCGGCGACTCGCAGCCGACGCAGGACATCAAGCGGGCCTTCGAGAAGTCCGGCGACGACCGGGGCGGCCTGCACCTCATGCTGGCCTACGTGGACGCGGCCGGCAAGATGGCGAGGGGGAAAGCGGAGGGCGCCGGTGGCCAAAAGTAAAGCCAACGACAAGCTGGACAGGGTCGCGGCGATTATCGAGGCCTTCGGGGAGAAGTGGGACTACGGCAGGGCGTACGCCCTCCTGGACAAGCTGAGCGTGAGGGTCGACGAGGATCCGATCGCCTCCGGCATAGGCGCCATGAGGGCGAAGCTGGCCCGCGTGGTGAACTACCACGCCCTGGTCGCCAAGATGTTCCGCCGCGCGCTGCGGAACGAGGGCATAGCCCGCAAGCGGGCGAGGATCAAGGAGGAGATGCTGAAGGGGGACCGGAACGAGATGCTGGCGACGGACGAGGACGTGCAGTCCGGGAGGAGCCGGGAGGACCGCGAGAGCCTCGCGAACGTGAAGCTCAAGACCGCCATCGACGAGCTCCGCTCCGCGAAGGACACGCTGACGGACGCGGAGACGTTCACGAAGTGCGTGAAGATCTCGGCCGACAACCTCGTCGAGACCCGCGAGGCGGTGAGCCGGCAGTTCTCGATGATAACGCAGGAGATCAACTTGGGCCTCGTCACGGGCGACAGCTTCGCCGCGGACGACGCCGGTTAGAATGGGGCAGGTGGGCGGCGGGAACGATTAGCGCGACGCTTGGCCGCAGGGCGCGGCCGGAGGCGGCTCGGTTTTCCCGGCCAGCCACCAAAGCAACAAAGGAGGAAAAAAGATGGGAAGGAAGGTTCAGTTCAACGACGAGAAGAGGATGAAGCAGAAGTCCGGAGGCTCCAGCGTCGTCAGGTTCAAGGCGCAGGTCGGCGTTAAGGACGTCGTGCGGCTCCTGGACCCGGAGCCGCTGGTGACCCGCAGCCACTACGACGAGTCGCTGGGGCGCGGGTTCACCTGCTCGAAGGAGTGGGACGAGTCCAAGGGGGCCTACGCCGGGCCGTGCCCGCTGTGCGAGGAGGGCAACCGCGCCCAGGAGCGGTTCGCCGTCAAGATCGTCCACATCGCGCGCGACCGCGAGGCGGTCAAGAAGTTCCGCCTGTGGCAGTTCGGCCTGGACAAGTACCAGATCCTCAGCGACATCCAGGACGAGACCGACAAGCCGCTGAACCAGCAGGACCTGGTCATCAAGTGCACGGACGAGAAGTACCAGAAGCTCAACATCCTCCCCTCGGTCAAGTGCCGCACCGTGACCGCCGATCCGGACAGCGACTTCGAGCTCGACGCGGTCATGGCCGTGCCGACATACGAGAAGCTGCAAGGCCAGTTGGCGGAGGCGAGGGGCGGCTCCTCCCCGTCGGCCCGCTCGTCGTCGCCCGGCGTGGACTCGGAGGACATCGATGACGACGACCTGGGCGAGCCGTCCGACAAGCCCGCGGCGGGCAAGGCCGCGGCCGCCAAGCCCGCGGCGTCCGGCAAGCCGGCCAGCAGGCCCGCGGCGACCGACAAGCCCGCGGCCGGCAAGGAGCCCGCGCCGGCGGCCGCCGGAGCGGACGACGACGACGACTACAACATCGACGACCTGCTCGGCGACGACGACAAGTAAGCCGGCGGCGGCGCGCGTGAGAGGGAGACCCGCGGAAGCGGGCCTCCCTTTTTGCGCCGCTAGAATGCGTGCGGCATGGACTATGTGATAGGCATCGATCCGGGGATAACAGGCGCGGTCGCCGTGCTGGACGTCGCCGACGGCTCGCTGCAACTCGCGTCACGCTGCCCCAGCGTCCCGACTGGCAAGGGCAACAAGCGGGAGTTCGACTGGGACAAGATGCGGGAGTGCATCACGCCGTACTCGTTCCTGGCCGGCAATCCAGTTGCGCCATCGAGCTCGTCGGCCCGATGCCGGAGCAGGGCGTCACGTCCATGTTCAACTTCGGCAGGGGGTACGGCATCTGGATCGGGATAGTGTGCTCGCACCTGATGCCGATAGCGTTCGTCCGGCCGCAGAGGTGGCAGCAGGAGATGCTGGACGGCTTCCCGAAGGGCAAGGCCACGAAGGCTAGCGCGGTGCGGGTGGCCAAGTCCCGGTGGCCGGACATACCGATCCGCGTCAAGGACGATTGGGGCATAGCCGACGCCGCGCTGATAGCCGAGTGGTGCCGCCGCAAGTCGCCCCGCTAGAATGTCCAGATGCTGTTGTCACACAAGATAGCCCTGCGGCCGAACAAGAAGCAGCTAGCCTACTTCAGAAAAGCCGTCGGGAGCGCGCGGTTCGTCTGGAATTATGCCCTCGCCGCCTGGGAGGAGGCCTACCGGGCCGACGGGAGGGTCGATTCCTTCAAGCTGGAGCGCGAGTTCAACGCCCGAAAGGCCGAGATGTTCCCGTGGGTCTCCGAGGTGAGTTCCCGGATCCCCACCCGCGCCTTCGCGAACATCCGGAAGGCCTTTAAGTTGTTCTTCAGAAAGAAGGCAAAGCACCCGAGATTCAAGAGCAAGCGCCGCTGCCGTGACAGCTTCTATGTCCACAACAGCGAGTTTAAGGTCGTCGGGAAGGTTCTGGTCCTCTGCCCCGCGAGGGGATTTGGCCCGGTCCGGATGCGGCAGGAGCTTCGATTCTCGGGCAAAATCATGGGCGCGACGATCAGCCGCGAGGCCGACAGGTGGTCTATCGCCATCCAGGTCGATGTCGGGGAATACCGGAAGCCCAGGACGGGGGACGGCGTTGTCGGGGCTGACCTCGGGGTGAAGCACCTCGTCGCCCTGAGCACCGGGGAGTTCATCGAGGGGCTGAGGCCACTGGAGAATACCCTGAAGTCGCTCAAGCGCCTCTCCCGGCGGCTCAGCCGGAAGGAGAAGGGGTCGAGCAACTACGGGAAGGCCGTCCAGAAATTAGCGAAGCTCTACGCAGATGTCAGCCACATCAGGGCCGACCTCCTCCACCGCCTGACGACCCGACTCTGCCGCGAAAACCAAGCGGTGGCGATCGAGGATCTGAACGTGGCGGGGATGATGCGGAACAAGAGGCTGGCCAGGTATGTCGGGGACGCCGGGTTCGGCGAGATCCGCCGGCAGTTCGGCTACAAGGCTCCGATCTTCGGGACGAGGATCAAGGTGGCCGACCGGTGGTTCCCGTCCACCCAGACCTGCTCCGAGTGCGGGGCGGTCAGGGGAGTCAAACTGACCCTTGCGGACCGGACCTTCGTCTGTGAGGTCTGCGGGTACGAGGCGGACCGCGACTTCAACGCCTCGCGCAACCTGAGGAAGCTGATACCCGTGAACGACGGGGAATCGACTGGGAAATTCTTTGCATCTATCGGATGTAAAGAATTTCACCGTTGCACGTCTGTGGAGAGGGATGCTCCCGGCCGGAAGGCTGGGTGAAACCAAACCTCGCTGAAGCAGAAATTCCGGCTGGTGTGTGCGAAACAGTTACGTGGCACAGGCACAACGCGTAATGTGGGGAGGGCAGTAAAATGGCAGACAGGAGTACACACTCGACTGGAAAAGTTACTAAGTCGCCGCCGTTCAAGGACGCCAAGGAGTTCCTGAAGAGGCAGTACAAGGAGGAGGCGTTCGAGGACGCCGAGGGCGTCCGGATAAGCTCAACCGGGAGCTTGTCGCTCGACTGGGTCTTGGGCGGCGGACTCGCCGGCGGCCGCATCTACGAGCTGTACGGCACGGAGGGTTCCGGAAAGACCACCGCGGCGCTGACGGCCGCGCGGTCCGTCCAGCGGCGCGGCAGGCCGGTGTTCTACATCGACTTCGAGCACGCGCTGGACACGGAGTACGCGCGCGACGTGGTCGGCGTCTCGCTCGACCCGGCGCGCTGGCTGCTGGTCCAGCCGAACACCGCGGAGGCCGGGCTCGACATGGCGATCGAGGTCCTGGAGAAGTTCGACGCCGGGCTCGTGATCGTGGACTCGGTGGCCGCCATGGTCCCGCGGGCCGAGGTCGAAGGCGCCGTCGGGGACCTGCAAGTCGGGGCCCAGGCCAGGGTGATGGGGAAGGCCATGCGCAAGCTCACGGGCGTGGCCCACCACCGCGGCGCCGCCATCATCTTCATCAACCAAGTCCGGGAGAAGATCGGCGGCTTCGGCTTCGGCGACCCCACGACGACGCCGGGCGGGAGGGCGCTCAAGTTCTTCGCCAGCGGCCGCATCCAGATGAAGAAGATCAAGACGCTGGACGACGGCGTCGTCATCCAGGTGCAGATCAAGAAGAGCAAGATCACCAGCAGCCAGAAGCGCAAGGCCACCTTCACGATCCGGAGCGGCATCGGCATCGATCTCGCGGACGAGGTCGTCACCATGGGCGTCGCGTGCGGCGTCATCAGCAAGCCGAACAGCCAGGCGCACAAGTTCCCGCAGATATCCAAGCCCATACCCAAGGGCGAGATGATGGCCCGGAAGTTCCTGCGCAAGCCCAAGAACAGGTTCTACGTCGATCTGCTGCTGGAGAGGATACTCGCGGCCATGATCGAGCAGGAGCGGTCCAAGCTGGAGTTCCTCCCGAAGGACGACGACCACGACCCGCTGCTCGACATAGCGTACGACGGCGGCTCCAAGAAGCTCGGTAGCCTGGACGAGATGCCGGAGTCCGACTGGGTCTCCAAGCGCCTGAAGTCGTCCGCGGCCGATTCGGACTCGGAGGCCGAGGAACCCGCGATCGACACGGAGGATGTGGCGGAGGAGGACGCGGTGACGGTGGAGGCGGAGGATGAGGGCTGAGACGGACCGCCGGCTCCAGGACGCGATGAGGCGGAGCCTGCGCCGCCTGCGGCGCCTCGCCTCGCTGGCGGAGCTGCGGCGGCTGGCCGACGCGGGGACGCCCGTCTTCGTCCTGTTCACGGCGGAGGGCTGCGACCACTGCGAGGACGCGCTCTTCACCGTGGCCGACCTGGTCCGGCGGCACGAGACGTCCGTCGTCGTGTGCTGGGCGTCCCTGGAGGACAACCACGACATAATCCTCAACTACGCCGTCACGGAGTACCCGTCGGCGATCGTGCTGCGGAGAGGCGGGCAGCCAGTGCGGATCTCCGGCCGGGAGATCGCGGATCCCGGCAGCGCGAGGAGGGCCCTGAATGCCGCAAGCCGCAGGTAGCAGCAACACCGGGCCGATCCGCGAGATAACGGTGGACGGCTTTCAGTCGCTCGTGGGCGTGACGATCCCGCTGTCGCCCGGGCTCAACGTGGTCGTCGGGGAGTCGGACGTCGGCAAGTCCGCGGTCATCCGCGCGCTGCAAGGGCTCGTAGGGAACTCCCGCGGCGACGGCTTCATCAACGTCCGCACCGGGAGGTGCGCGGTGTCCGTGAGCGTCACGGCGGGGGAGGACGGCGAAGCGGCGACGGTCCTTTGGCGGAAGCCGGAGAACTCGTACCAGATCGACGACGACGAGCCGTTCAGGAAGGTCGGCGCGGCGGTCCCGCAGCAGGTGCTCGACCTGCTCAACATGGCGCCGCTGGAGCTGGACCAAAACTCCACGAGATCCATCAACATCGTGGAGCAGAGCGGTCCGAAGTTCCTGGTCGAGGACAAGGAGACGGACGTCGCCAAGACGGTGGGCGCGATAACCAGGCTACAGCCCGTGTACAACGCCATGCGGCTGGCGGCCGCCGACCGCCGCGCCGCCGCCGGAGGCGCCAAGGCGCTCGCGGCCGAAGCGTCCCTGTGCAGGCTGAAGCTGGCGGTGTTCGCCGACCTGGAATCCGAGGCGGAGCGCCTCGGCAGGGCCAAGGCGGCGCTGGCGCGGTGCGCCGAAGCCCACGGGCGGCTGGGGGAGCTGCGCGGGCTGGCCGCCCGGCTGCGCGGAAACGCCGCCGAAACGGCCGGCGTCGCCGCGAGCCTCGCCGCCGCGAGCGCCACCCTCTCCGCCGGCGAGCATGTCAAGCTGGCGACGGCATCCTGGAAGGCCGGGCTGAGGCTGCGGTGCGCGCGCGACGCCCTGCGGTCCGCCGTCGCCGCCGCCGCCGCCTTGGCGCGCCGCGCCGCCGCAATCCGCCCAGCGGCCGGCCTCCGGCTCTCGGAGCTGGAGGCGAGCGGGATCCTCGTGGCGGCGCTGCTGGCGGCGCGGGGGGGACTCGCCGGCAACGCCGCCGCAAGGGCGGAGCTGGCCGCCAAGCTGGCCCCGCTGTCCGCGACGGTCGGCTTGAATCCGGAGAAAATCGGGCTGGACGCGGACGAGCTCGACAGAATGGACGGCTTGAGGAGACGGCTCGCGGCCTGCGACGCCGCACTGTCCGGCCTGTCCGCCGAGTTGGAGGTGGCCGGAACTCGGCTGAACGAAACGGCCGCCCGCGTAGCCGGATTCTTGGAGACCGCATCCGTGTGTCCGCTCTCGGGCGGTAGACTGTTCCGGGAGTGCAAGGAACTTATAGGGAGGGAGCAATGAACACATTCGACGGACTCGAAGTCCTGGACGCGGAACTCGCCCGCCGGCTCGACGAATGCGAGGAGCACCTGCGGGCCGTCGTGTCCGACTACCGTCTGCTGGTGCAGACCACCCTGTTTGGCGCTTTGGATCCGGACCTCAGGTCGCAGATCGTGACCGCCATCCGCAGCTACGTCAGCCGCGGCAACGAGAGGCTGCAAACTGCCAAGGCGGCCATAGACGCAATCCGGTCGCTGGACTCGGCCCGCGCGACGCCCGCCGACCCGCTGGCGGGACTCGCGCCGCCGGATGGTGTCCCGGGCCCCGCCTTTTCGCAACCGCAGCCGCCGGCTGCGGCGGTCAGTCGGCTGCGGGAGCCGCAGGACCAGGGTCGCCGCGCGCCCGAGGCGCCGCCCGCCGACGAACCCGGCGAGCCGGACGGCGAGCAGGAAGCCGCGCCCGAGGAGGCCGTGCCGGCTTCTCCGCCGCGGGCCGAGGCGCCCCCGTTGGCCGCGCAGCCGCTGGCTGGCGCCGGCCGCGGCCGCCCCAAGCCCAGGCCACCGCGCGGCAGCGCGGCCCCGGTGCGGGGCGACGTCTTCCACCGATCTGATTCCGGGCAGCAGTCCGCCGCGCCGGAAAGAACCGTACGCGCCGCCGCCCGCAAGCTCAAAGGCGGCGCCGACATCAGGCCCGTCGGTCGGGAAGAGATGCTGACCAGCGTGAGGCCGGGCGAAGTCGGCCCCGGCGACGGCCACGGCGGCGGAGTCATGAGCCCCAACAGGCCGCTGTCCCCGGAGGCGCTCTTCGACGCGACCCACAAGCGCGTCAAGGAGCAGCAGAGGCAGAACATCGCCGCGAAAAACGCGACCGAAGCGGCCAAGCTCGCGAACGTCGTGCTGCGCGAGGCGGAGATGATCGACGAACTCGGCCAGACCGTCGGCCGCGCGTCCGCCGTGCTGAAGGACGGCAACCTCCTCACGGCGGAGCAGGTCGAGGTCTTCTTGGACAGTCTGGAAGGCCTGGACCAGTCCGCCGAGGATCCCCAGGCGGTACTCCACGCGATCCTGAAGGTGAGAAGCGCGTTCCAGTTCCAAGGCCCGGACGAGGGAGAACCCGCCCTCCGCGCGATGATATCGTACGCCAACGCGTGCGCCTTCGCCGACGACGACCCGGGCGTGCTGGTGCTGCAAGGCGTGGGGCTGGCCCGGAGGTAGCAGCTTGCCCGAGATAGTCATAATATCCGCGACCGACTTTCACTACACGCGCGTGAACCCGCGCGGCCGCAGGGACGACTTCGGGGCGGCCGTGCTGCGGAAGCTCTCCGAGCTCGTCGAGACCGCCGGCCGGATCGGGGCCGACGCGATCGCCATCCCCGGCGACCTGTTCGACCGCAAGGGGCAGGTGACCATCGAGGAGACCGCGGACGTGGCCGGGGTCCTCGCCAAGTCCAAGGTGCCGGCGGTCGGGATCATGGGCAACCACGACCAGATAGGCTACCGGCTGGACAGCCTGCCGAGGACCGGCTACGGCGTGCTGGTGAAGGCGGGCCTGCTGCGGCACTTGGACGACGGGCCGTTCTTCATCGAGCGCGGCGGCCTGACCGTCTGCCTGACCGGCAGCAGCTACCAGGACGGCGTGGACCGGGGCGACAGGCACGCGTACTTCCCGGCGCGCCAGAAGTGCGACTGGCAGGTCCACCTCGCGCACGGCTACCTGCTCGACGCGAGCGAGAGCATAATCGAGGAGTTCACGCCGTACGCCCTCGTGGCCGGCACCGAGGCGGACTGCATAATCTGCGGGCACTACCATCCGGAGCAGAAGGCTAAGCGCGTGAAGAACGGCCGGCGCGGCTGCGTCGTGATCTGCCCGGGCTCGGCGTCCCGCGGCGCGCTCATCTCCGACAACCTGAACCGAATCCCGAAGATGGTGGTCCTCCGGATGTCCGCCGAGGGACTCAAGACGTCGCTGAGGGAGTTCCAGACGGCGCGCCCGGCGCGGGAGGTGCTGAGGTTCGACGAGAAGACGCTGAAGCAGGAGCGCGACACGAGGCTCCAGACATTCGCGCAGAGCCTGCGGGAAGAGGCGGCCCAAATGAGCGAGTCGTACACCCCGGAGGAGCTGGTGGCGATCGTAGGGGACGACATGCCGGAGCTGCCGGAAGGTATAGACAGGGACGAGGTGGTACTCGAGGTGAAAAGATACCTCGAGCAGGCCGGGATCGGCCGCGGCGGCGGAGGGAGCTGATATGCCCAAGAGCGACAAGGTGAACATCAAGGATGTTATGGCCACGGAGTTTATTTCCGATGCCGTGGCCAAGAAGGACGTGCAGGAGCGCCTGAACGCCCTGCGGCAGGCCGTCAAGGACGCCCGCGACGAGAAGGTGCGCCTGGAGGAGCGCTCGAAGGCCAAGGAGGAGGAGAGGTCGAGGATGCTGGCCGAGCTCCAGAAGATGGGCGTCGCCGAATCCGACCTGGACTCGACGATCGAGAGGCTCGCCAGGAAGCTGGACGAGGAGCTCCGGGCGGCGGAGGGGATCGTCGCCGCGGCGGAGTGCGCGGACCCGATCGCCGCCGCCGAGGAGGCGGGCGGCGAGTTCGCGCAGGCGCAGTTCGCGGAGGACGACCACATCGATGGGCTCGACGACGACGACGACTGACGGTCGGGGGAGGCTGGACTCCCTCGCCCGCGGCGTCGGCGAGATGGAGGCCGGCCACATCAGGCGCACGGCCTCGCGCGACGCGCTGCTGGAGCAGATCGGCGACATCGAGTCGCGCGCGGAGGCCGCGGGGCGCCGGGCCAAGGTGCTCGACTTCGTCAACGAGTTCCTGAAGGTGATAGCCGAGAAGCGGGAGGCCAAGGTGCGCGGGAGGCTGGAGTCGCTCGTCACCCAGGCGCTCCGGCTGGTGTTCGACGACGACTCCTACTCGTTCTTCATCGAGCAGGACGTGAAGCGCGACCAGGCCGTGGCGACGCTCGTCCTGGAGAAGGCGGACGAGGACGGGAGCCTCTTCCGGACCCCGATCAGGGGCTACCACGGCGGCGGCGTGATCGACATCGTGGCCTTCGTGCTGAACGCGATCGTGCTCGCCTTCGTGAGGCCGCGGAGGCGGCAGACGATGTGGCTGGACGAGCCGTTCGGCCAGGTGTCCAAGTCGCACCGGCCGCGCGTGGCCGACATGATGCGGTGGCTGCACGAGGAGACGGGGCTCCAGTTCGTGGTCGTCACGCACGAGGAGGAGTACCTCTCCGTCGCCAACACGATCACCAAGATAACCCAGGCCGGCGGGAGGACCAGGGTGCAGGTGCAGGCGTGCGGCGCGGCGGGGGCGGCCTCCGGGCCCGCCGGGGAGGCCCCGCCCGCCGCGCCGAACCCCGCGGCGCCCAGGCGGCCCCTGACCGCGCGGCGCCTCAAAAAGGCGGCCGAATGAAAAGCGACACGCCGCGGCCCACGAGCCCGCGGCCGCTGGTGAGGTTGCGGAACACCACCCTGTCCCCGTAGCGGTCCGGCGGCAGCGACCCGGCCAGCGGCCCGATGGACGCCTCCACCGCGACCTCGCCGCCGCCGGGGAGGGTCCCGCCCGCCGGGGAGACCGCCAGCCAGCCCGCGGACCAGTCGGCCCTCCACCGCATGGGGCACCCGTCCGCGTTCCTCAGGATCCAGCGGGCGGAGGGCGGCCCGAAGGGGCCGCCTGGCGGGCCCTCCGCCACGAAGTCTCCGGCCGGCTCGACCTCGGGGGACGGCCTGCCCCGGACCTCCAGCCGGAACGCCCTGGCGGCCGTGCCCACGCCGTTCGTCTCGTTGGCGATGGTGACGGTGGCCTCGTGGACGCCGGTGCACAGCGATTCGGCGCCATCCAGGGAGGCCTCCACCGTGGCCTCGTCCCCCGGGTTCGGCAGCGAACCGCTGGCGACGCTCAGCCTGACCCACGGCGCGTCCGAGGAGGCCGACCAGGCCACGGGGAAGGCTCCGGAGTTGGCGACGCGGAACTCCGCGGAGTCCGGCGCGAACGGGCCGCCGCGGCAGCCGGTCGCGTCCAGGCCGCCCTCCGTCACGCCTATGGCCGCGCGCGCGACCGGCTCCAGCGCGTCGAAGTAGGCCAGGGCGTCGGCCTCCGTCCGGAACTCCCTCCACCCCTCCGGCTCGCGGTAGAACCGCCTGTGGCAGCGGCACCGCGCGGGGGAACCCCGGCGCGTGCGGTAGACGGCGCGGTTCACCTTGACGGCGTATCTCGTCTCCGGCCCCGGCCCCGGCGGGTCTATGCTCCCGTCGAAGAACTCGGGGTCCGGCCCGCCGATCACCTGCCCGACCCTCACGTTCGTCAGTATCCGGGCCACGCCGGCGCCGGTCGCGTTGATCGTCCCGACGCGCAGGTCGCCCGGGCCGCCCCTGCCGACGCGCATGCCGTCCGGGGCGCCGTCGGCGTCGATGACGAACAGGGTCGCGCCCGCGGCGCCGCGGCCGACGCCGCGCCCGTCGAGGGTCAGCCGCTGGTGGTACGCGCGGCCGTCGATCAGCGGCCTCGCCAGGCTCGCGTCGGTGGTGGGGGACAGCGTCGCGGGCAGGTCCCCGTCGTGGGCGAGCCGCAGCCCGCCGAGCGACCTGCCGAAGGGCGTCCCCGCCGGGTGCCCGCCGCCCCAGAAGCAGGCGGTCCCGCCGCCGGTCCACGCGGCCCCGATGAGGTAGAACCTGCCCTGCCGCAGCTCCGCGTCGATCGGCCCGGAGGAGCGGAACCGCATCCCGGCCGAGAAGCCGGCCGCGGACCTCGCCGCCAGGCCGAACGCGGACTGGAAGTCCGAGCGGGCGCGCCGGTGGCGCTCGTCCGCGTCGTCGGCGCCAGGGTCGATGACGCCGTACGACGCGCTCGTGCCCGGCTCCGGGGCCGCCCCCGGGCGCGGAATGTTCCCGGCCAGCGCCGCGTCGTCCAGGGCCTCGTACACGAAGAACTCCACGTTCGCCGGGGACGCCATGTCGAGGAACTGCTCCACCTCGGTCAGCAGCGCCGCCCGCGCGCAGTAGTACAGGTTGGCGACGAGGAGCCGCCCCCTCTCGGACCCCGTCGGCGAGCCGAGCTCGGCGTGGCACTCGCCGCCCGACGGGTCGGACTCGTCGCAGCCGACGTTCAGGGTGTCGTCCGCCGCGTCGTAGTCGACGCTGTACCCGCCCCCGGTGAGGGCCACGGTGACGTCGCCGGTCGGCAGCGACAGGTTCAGGCGCTGCGCTATGTCGGCGTGGAAGTCGGCGGCCGCGAAGTCCGCCGAGCCCGCGAACAGGTCCCACAGCACCACCCTCTGGTGGTCGTCCTCCTTCTGGGCGATTATGGCCGCGGTGGTGGTCGGCGGGCCGCCGGCGACGGTCCAGGCGGCCTTCTCCCTGTCCGACAGGGCGACCGCGTCGCCCGCGGCCTTCCCCACGGAGACCGCCACGCCGTCCGAGAGGGCGACCGCGTCGCCCGCGGCCTTCCCCACCACGGAAGCCGCCATGTCGTCCGCGACGGCGAGGGCGTCGGATTCGCCCTCGGCTTTGCCGAGCGCGGCCGCGGCGGAGTCCGAAAGGGCGACCGCGTCCGACTCGGGGATCCCGGCCTCGAGGGAGGCGGCGTCCGCGAGGGAGACCGAGTCCGACGCGCCCCCCCCGGCCGCGCGGCTGGCCGAGTCCGCGAGGGAGACCGAGTCCGACGCGCGCGCCGCGACCCCGGCGGCGAGGCCCACCTCGTCGGCGAGCCCGACCGCGTCCGAGACGAAGGCGGCACCAGGCCCGAAGGCCACGATGCTCGGCGAGTCGGCGAGGCCGACCGAGTCCGACAGGGACGCAACGGCCGCCAGGCTGGCGGAGTCCGCGAGGGCGACCGAGTCGCCCGCGGCCTTCCCCGCGGAGACCGCCACGGCGTCCGTGAGGGCGACCGAGTCCGACAGGGCGACCGTCTCCGGCGGGACGGTCGTGGTCGTCGTCGGCGGGACGGTCGTGGTCGTCACAGTCGGAGGGTCCGTGAAGATCTCCGCCCGGCCGTTTCCGGTCGCCGTGTCGGCGTACACCACGGCCCACTTGCTACTGGTCAGCTTCGCCACTGCCTGGCCGTTCACCCAGCCGCCCCACGCCGCGCCGGAGTTGGCGGCCTGCGCCGCGCCGAAGGTCACGGCCGTCCCGCTGACGGTGCCGACCCGCGCCTTGAGGACGCCCCCCTCGTCCGCCGCGACCACGAAGTGCGTCGAGTCCAGCGCCTCGATCTTGAGGTTGACCGCCGCGTCGGAGTTGAAGGCCGCCCGCGTGCCGAAGGACACCGTCGTCCCGGAGATGAAGCCGACGATCACGACGGATCCGCCCGAGAAGGGCGTGTACGCGATGGCCACGTGCGTGCCGTCCAGCGCGCAGACGAAGCCGAAGTCGCCGATGGGGTGGTCGTTGTCGTTTTCCGAGAAGACCGCGTTGGCGCCGAACGTGAGCGCGGCGCCGACGACGGCGCCGACCTTCGCCTTGCCCCTGTCGCCGTAGATCCCGTCGCGGCGGATATGGATGAAGGTGGTGGATGTCAGCGCCGCCACGCTCATGCAGCCGCCGGCGCCCGGATTATTCGCCGCGCCGAACGTGATGTCCGTCCCGCTGACGGTCAGCGCCGCGATTTGCGCGGTCGTGCCGGTGAAGTAGGTGCAGACGGCGAGGGTGGACGCGAGCGCCGCGCACTGGATGTTGTGCATGGTGCCGGCTTTCCTGTGGATCGCGCCGAACGTGATGTCGAGTCCCGACACCGTGCCGACGGCGGCCGAGAGGTCGTGGTTCGCGGTGTCTACCCAGCAGGCGAGGAACGTGGTGGAGGTCAGCGCGGCCACGCTGACGGACTCCGCGTCCGCGTTCGCGGCCTCAGCCACCTTCGCGCTCCCGAAGGAGATCGCCGTGCCGGACACCGCGCCGACGATCGCGTTGACGCGCTGGGTGCTGCTGTCCCGCCACAGGGCCACGACCGTGACGGAGTCGAGCGCGGCGACGGACACGATGCTTGCGTTGGCGCCGAATGTCACTGCGGCCATAATGCCATCCTCTATTCCGCCGGGCCGCGCCCGCACCTCGCCATCCGCACCCATGGCCGATGAGGCCGCCGCCGCGCGGCAAAACATGAAAACAAAAACAGAGGGCGCGTTCATCGGCGCGCCAGCAGGAGAGGTCCGGTCGGGGCGAAGCTCCGGAACGTGTACATCGTTCTCCGTGGCCCGGACGGCAAGCACGACAGCGTCCACAACACGGTGACCACGGCGGGCAAGGCCGGGGTGGCCGACCAGTTCCTGGCCTCCCCCACCCTCCCCAAGCCGGGGTGGATGGCGATCGGGACGTTCGCTCGCCACCCTGCTGGGGGCGGAGCTGACAGGAACGCGCTGATGTCCAAGACGCGGCTCGGCGCGGTCGTCACGATGGTCGGGGACTGGGCGGCGGGCGACGGGACGGACACGATCACCGAGGCGGGGGGCCGCCCGGCCAGGGGCTTGGCCCTACACTTATCAGCACAACTCGGCGAAGCAGCGGAGCCACTGGAACACCACCGCCGCGCAGATGGCGAACAGCGCGATGCCCCCGACGAGTACGGTCATCGGGCGCCTGCGCCACCCCGCGAGCGCCGCCGCCCTCAGCGCGAGGCACGCCGCCGCGGTGAACCCCACCTTGAAAGACGCAAGCCCCGCTTCGCCGCAGGAGTTCAGCATCCATTTGGCCACTGGGTTCGTCTCCTCGAGCCAGCCGGCGCGGTGCGCCGACAGCGTGCAGGCCAAGTCGAACGCGCCGACGAGAGAGATGAACGCCAGGAACAGTGTGCAGAACCTTCGCGGACCCATTTTGCTGCCTCCCGACGATAATAGGGGCGCGGCGGGCGAGGGTCAAGCGGTCGTTTTCCGTAGGCGTCCGGACGCCCGACGGCGTACCTGCTAGGAGAATGACAGCGATGACGCAGTCCGGAAGCGGTCCGATATCCATGAAGAACGACTTCACCGTGCGGGACGGGATCGCGACCGTAGAACTCACGCAGGGCCGGTCGATGCGCGTGGTGGAGGCGGCGCTGCCGTTCCTCGCGCCGCACAGGTGGTGCGTCCAGCGCGGCAACATCACCTGGTACGCCGTGACTGAAGTCCGCAGGCCGGATGGTCACCGAGAGAGGCTTTACGTTCATCGGCTCCTATGCCAGCTCGACTACGGGGATCCGCGAGAGGTCGATCACTTCGATGGCGATGGCTTGAATAACCTCCCGGCGAACCTACGCGTGACGGACTCGACCGGGAACAATCATAATCGGCACGGCAAGTTTCGCTGGCATGATGGTCGCGCGACGACGAGCCGTTACCCAGGCGTGTACTGGGAGAAGGGTAAAGCCAAGTGGTGTGCTAGGATCGAGTTCGCCGGGCGCGGGATCCACCTCGGACTCTTCGCCGCCGAGGAGGACGCCGCGAAGACCTATGTCCGCGCGAAGGCCGTTCGCGATGCGGGTTGTACGCGGGATGAGATCAGGGCGGCACGGCCGCGGTGCCAACCCAAGTGCAAAAACCCTGCGGCGACGAGCCGTTTTCTGGGCGTGTACTGGAACAAGGGTAGAGGTAAGTGGTGCGTCCAGATCGCGGTCGCAGGGCGTGGGGTTTACCTCGGACTCTATGCCATCGAGGAGGACGCCGTCGCGGCCTACCTCCGCGCCAAGGCCGTCCGCGACGCGGGCGGGACGCATGACGACATCAGGGCGACGCGGAGAATCGGATGACGCCGTTCAACGAGTGGCATTACATGTTTCCACCCCGCCCGAGGACGGCCATCCCGTTCGGGGACATAGCGCGATACGCCGACGGCCGGTGGCAGGCCCAGGTCAAGTTGAAGGGGACCAGGAACGTCATCGCCGTGTCGCCCGACGGCGAGGTCGATTTCTGGAACCGCCACAAGTCCCGCCACGGGGCGTGGACCCCCCCGGTTTGGCTCACGGACGAGGTCCGTGGGCGCTTCGCGTGCGGGAAGTGGACGGCGCTGGACAGTGAACTCCTCCACTCCAAGCACCGCTCCGTCAAGGACACGCTTTACCTGTTCGACGCGCTCGTGCTCGGCGCGCAGCACCTCGTTGGCGAAACTTGCGAGTCGCGCCACGCGGGCCTCGTCGCGGCGTGCGGTGCCGTGGGTCCGGACGTCCCCGGGTGTGGGGGACACGTCGCGGAGGTCGGCCGCGGGCTTTGGCTGGCGCGCATGATACCGCCGGACGGGTGGGGCGACGCGTGGGACGCCATGGCGAAGAACCCGGTGGCGGAGGGCCTTGTCCTGAAGCGCGTGAAGGCGAGGCTGGAGCCGGGCCGGTCTGAGGAAAACAACGGCGCGTGGCAGATTCGTTGTCGCAAGGCGACCAAGAGCTACCCGTTTTAATGGGATGAATCAGATGAGGTGCAAATGCGGCAGAGAAAAGCGATGGGTGGAGCACCCAAAAGGCGGTGGGTTTGCCGCGAATGCCATAGGGCCGCAATGGCGAGCTATCGGCGCACCGAAGAGGGGAGGGCCGCAAGGTCGCGCTACGAGCGCAGCGAAGAGGGGAGGGCCGCGATGACCCGCTACAGCCGCAGCGAAGAGGGAAAGGCTGCCCACAGGGCCGCGATGGCCCGCCACCGCCGCACTGAAAAGGGGAAGGCCACAAAGGCCCGCTACAACCGTACCGAAAAAGGAAGAGCCACCGGTAGGGCTACGGTAGCCAACTATCGCCGCACCGAAAAGGGGAAAGCCACAAAAGCCCGCTACAGCCGCACCGAAAAAGGGAGAGCCACCAGTAGGGCTGCACAGACACGCTACAGCCGCACCGAAAAGGGGATGGCCGCACAGGCCGCCCGTCGCCATACAAACCGCGCCATCGCCTCTGGCCGGATGCAAAGGGATCCTTGCCTAGTTTGCGGCCTCACGCCGTTCAATCCCGCAACCGGACGCGCGCGCGTGGAGTTCCACCACGCGTACGGCTACGCCAAAGTGGACTGGGGGCGCGGCGTTTGGCTCTGCCGCGATCCGAGGCACGGCCACACCCGGGCCGACCGCGACCCGACATACAACGCCGACATAATCAAGTTGGTCGAGATATAAGGGAACATGATGATCCTCAAGATACTCAAGCTGCTTTCGGGCGCCGCGTCGGCGCTGGTCCGGTGCGTCAGACCGATGTCGTCGGCCACCAGAGTCCTGTTCGTGGCAAGCGGCGTGGCGATGACGCTCGGCGGCTTGGGCGCGGCGAGGGACGGTTGCCCGCGCGCCGCCGCCGCTCTGGTCGCCGCGGGCCTTTTCTTGGCGGCGGCGACGCTGCGGTTGGGCGGGAAGCACGCCGCAACGACCGCGGTGCCAGCGTCTGCGTCGGTGCCCTTGTCTCCGGCGCCTGAGCCGGTGCCCTTGAACCCGAAGTCCCCGGCGTCGCGTCTCAGGGCGGGCTGGTGCCAGGGGGCGCTGGCGCGGGACCGCGAGGGGCGCCCCGTCTTTCCGCGGGAGTCCGCGGCCGCGGCCTGGTCGCTGCTGGGCGCGGTCGCGGCGTCGCACGACGCCGGCACGACGGAGTGGGTGGCCTGCTTCGCGCGCCTGCGCCATGCTTTGGGGATGGTCCCCGGCGACGCCTCCGCGCGCTGGCTGGCCGAGTGGAACGACGACCCGTCCCGGACGCAGGCCGACGCCGTGGCCGCGGCGGAGGCGGTCGAAGGCTCCCCGCGCGTCTAAACCCGCCTCTCCAGACATCGCTCATTCCTGCTCCTATAATTCAGCGTGGGCAAGAAGGTCGCCGTCGTCGGCAGCAGGGGGTACCCGTCGCTCGGGTTCGTCCGCGAGTTCGTCCGCAGGCTCGCGGCGCGCGACCCCGGCGCCACCGTCGTGTCTGGGAACGCCCGCGGCGTGGACCGGGCCGCCGAGGAGGAGGCGAGGGCCGCAGGCCTGGAGGTCGTCTCCCTCCCCGCTGACTGGGACACGCACGGGAAGGCGGCCGGGTTCATCCGCAACGGCCAGATCGTGGAGCGGTGCGACGCGGTCGCCGCGTTCTGGGACGGCCGGAGCCGCGGCACGGCGGACACGGTCCGGAGGGCCGAGGTCGCCGGGAAGAAGGTCTCCGTCTGGGGTCCGGACGGCGGTGCGATGCGCGGCGGAGCCAAGGGAATGCGCCTCCACGCGCTTGACAGCTCGCAAGTGCGCGGGTGCGACAAGTGCGGCCTCTGCCGGACGAGGAAAAGGACGGTGTTCGGTCAAGGGAACCCGGACGCGAGGCTGATGTTCGTCGGTGAGGCTCCCGGACGCGACGAGGACGAGAGCGGCCTCGCCTTCGTAGGGAGGGCCGGGATGAAGCTCACCGGGTTGATCGAGGGGATGGGCCTGTCCCGCGACGATGTCTACATCTGCAATATGTTGAAATGCCGCCCGCCCGGCAACCGGAACCCCGAACCTGGCGAGGCCGCGGCCTGCGCCCCGTACCTCCGCGAGCAGCTCGAGATAATCTCCCCCGAGGTCGTGGTGGCCCTCGGCGCCTGCTCTGCGCGGCTGCTCCTCGGGACGGAGGAGCGCATCGGCTCGCTCCGCGGCAGGTTCCACGCCCTCCCCCCGCAATGGCGCCTGGCCGCGCCGCTCATGCCGACCTACCACCCCGCGTACCTGCTGCGGAACCCCGGGGACTCGGAGATGGTCGAGCGGGACTTGCGGCTCGTCGCAGAGCGCCTCGGCCTTGGTCTATAAAGTGTTCCTTCCGGGGCGACCGCAGGAGACGAACTCCATGGACGACAATGCACATAGGCTGGCATTCAGAATAGCGACCCTTTACGACAGCGGGTTCGGCACCGTCGACTACACGTGCGACAAGTGTGGCCAGAAGGTCAAGTCCCGCGCCCTCCCGCCTGGCTGGAGCGACGAGGGCGGCAACAGGCACCGCTGCCCGGGTTGCCAAAATGGCCCTACATGATCGCCTGCGAGACGTGTCCGGCCACGGTCGGGTACGACGACGACACCTTCGAGAGCCGCGTCGTCGATGAGGGGTGGACGGCGGAGAACGACGTCACCGGCGGCGCTCTCTGCCCGCCCTGCGCGGCCAAGTGGCTGGACGCGGACGGCTCGCTGAAGTCAGGCGCGCCGGTCAGGTCGGCGGTGACCGCCGCCAGGCGGATCGCCCGGCCCGAACTATCCCAGCAATCCTACACGATTGGTCCGGCTCGGTACGCCAAGAAGATGATGGCGATCCGCTGCGCGCCGGACGGCACAGGGTTCAAGACCCGCGCCGCCCGCCTCGCGGAGGTCCTGGCGCGCGGCCGCTACAGCAACCGCGAGCACGCCTACCTCCTGTCGCGGGCCGCGGCGGCGCGCTTCGAGAAGCTGTACGCCGAGGGCTGGGACGGCGAGATCATGGGCGGCGCCCTCATCCAGCCGCCGACCGACTCCGAGCGGACCGCCCGCCAGCGCGGCGCCCCGCCCGGGCCAGCGGTCCGCCAGCGCGACGAGCTGTCCCGGAAGATGGAGTTCCCGCTGATTCCGGACTTCGTCTGGACTGGCGAGGGCCTGAACCCGTGGAGGTGCGGCGCTTGCGCCACGGTCCGCCAGCGGGGGAGGGCCGATGGCATGGGGGAGGCCGAGCTTGAGCCCCCCCGCTGTTGCAGGAAGTGCGGCATTTCCTTCTAGCGCCGCCCCAACTCTCAGACCCCCGCCCTCCACGACGCGCCTCCGCCGCTCGCCGCTAGAATCCCGCATGAACACGCTGGAGAAGATCGTGGACGGGAGCGCGGTGGTCGGCGTCATAGGACTTGGGTACGTGGGCCTGCCGCTGGCGAGGCGCGCCACGGCGTGCGGGTTCCGGACGGTCGGGCTCGACGTGGACGAGGCGAAGGTGCGCAGCCTCTCCGAGGGGCGCAGCTACATCAGGCACATACCGCCGGGGGACGTGGCGGGGATGCTCGCGACCGGGTTCCGGCCGACGGCGGACTTCGCCGCCGACCTCCCGGAGTGCGACGCGGTGCTGATCTGCGTGCCGACGCCGCTGGACAGGATGCGGGAGCCGGACCTCTCCTGCATCGTGGACACCGCCAGGAAGGTCGCCCGCTCCCTGCGGCGCGGGCAGCTCGTGGTGCTGGAGAGCACGACCTACCCGGGTACCACGCGGGAGGTCGTGCTGCCCATCCTGGAGGGCGCCGTCGTGGAGTCCGACCGGGGTCCTACGCCGCCGCGCCGCCTGCGGGCCGAGGAGGACTTCCTGCTGGCGTTCTCCCCGGAGAGGGAGGATCCCGGCAACCCCAAGTGGTCGATCCACAACATCCCGAAGGTGGTCGGCGGGATCGGCCCGAGGAGCCTCGAGGCCGCGACGGCCCTCTACGACAGGCTGACCGACGGCCGCGCCGTGCCGGTGTCGTCCTGCGAGGTGGCCGAGGCGTCGAAGATCGTCGAGAACATCTACCGCTGCGTCAACATCGCGCTCGTGAACGAGCTGAAGGCCGTGTTTGAGGCCATGGGGATCAACGTCCACGAGGTGCTGGACGCGGCCGCGACGAAGCCGTTCGGCTTCCAGAGGTTCTCCCCCGGCCCGGGACTCGGCGGCCACTGCATCCCCATCGACCCCTTCTACCTGTCGTGGAAGGCGAGGCAGTACGGCGTCCCCACGCGGTTCATCGAGCTGGCGGGCGAGACCAACGCGGCGATGCCGGAGCGGGTCGTGAACCGGGCGATGCTGGCGCTCAACGACCGCGGCAGGGCCGTCAGGGGGTCGAGGGCGCTCGTCCTGGGGCTGGCGTACAAGCCGGACGTCGACGACGTCCGCGAGTCGCCGTCGCTGGAGCTGATCGAGCGGCTGTCGGCCCTGGGGGCGGAGGTGGACTACCACGACCCGCACTGTCCCAGGACGCACAGGATGCGGGGACACGACCTCGGCATGGTGTCGCTGCCCGGCGACGGGCTGTACGGGCGCGGCGACGAGGCGGGCCGCAGCCCGGCGGCGTGGCGGCGCTGCATCGGGGCGTACGACCTGGTCCTCATCGCGACCGACCACTCGTGGTACGACTGGGCCAAGGTCCACGACTCCGTGCAGCACGGCAAGGCGCAGGGCGTCATCGTGGACACGCGCAACGCCATGCGCGGCGTCCCGGACCCGACCGGCGTCGTCGTGAGGGCATGAACCGGGGAAGCGGGAGGGCGGTTATGAAATGTCCAAGGTGCCGCGGACACGGGTTCGTCATGACCCGCGACTCCGGCGTGGCCGGGGCCGAGGAGTACGGGACGTGCCCGCGGTGCCGCGGCGTCGGCGCCGTCGATGAGGCGCTCGCGCCGGAGACCTTGGCCCGGAAAATCCGGATGCTGGAAGACAAGGTGGGCGCGACGCCGGGCAGGAGAGCGTTCGATAGATGAGCGCGCGACTGAACTCAGCGCGACTCCTAAGCGGTTTGCCGCGGGAGCGCGCCGCCTATCCCCGCTCTCCGGACCCGGAACATCCAGCGACCGTTCCTAGAATGGCTCATGGCAGGGACGCCGAAGGCGCTTGACGGCTTGGTTGGTCGCGTGCATGCGGGCGACTCGCTTGAACTCATGCGGGGCATGCCAGACAGGTGCGTCGATCTGGTCGTGCTCGACCCGCCGTACTGGAAGGTCGTCGGAGAGAAGTGGGATTACCAGTGGCGCACCATCGAGGACTACGCCGCCTGGTGCCGCCTCTGGCTCCGGGAGGTCGAGAGGGTCTGCAAGCGGTCCGCGTCGCTGTACCTGTTCGGATACCTCCGCAACCTCGTCCACATCTTCAGGGACGTGTGCGACGCCGGCTTCGACTTCCGGCAGGACATAGTGATCGACAAGGGCATGAAGTCGGTGGCCGGCCGGAAGACGAGCACCTACAAGCAGTTCCCGAACGTCACGGAGACCATCCTGTTCTTCGTCTACGACGCGAAGCCCGCGATCCGGGAGCTGCTGAACGAGCGGAAGCGCGCCGCGGGCCTCACGTCCAAGGAGATCAACGAGCGCCTGCGCGTGAAGGCCGAGGGCGGCGGCATGTGGTCCATCTACGCGGGGCGGAACATCCTGGCCCAGGTGCCCACCGCGGAGATGTGGGCGAGGCTGGAGGAGGTGCTGGAGTTCAGGGCGCCGGAGGACCTCCGGGGCTTCCACTTCAAGACGCAGATGGGCCTGACGAACGTCTGGTCCGACATCAGCTTCTCCGAGAGGGGGCGGATACACCCCACGCAGAAGCCCCTGCCGCTGGTGGAGAGGATACTCAGGGCCAGCAGCAGGCCGGGCGACATCGTGCTCGACCCGTTCGCCGGGTCCGGGACGACCGCCGCGGCGGCGGTCAGGCTCGGCCGCCGGTGCGTCTCGTTCGAGATTGACCCGGAGATAGCCGCCAAGGCGAACCTGCGGCTCGGGGCTGTCCCGAGCGTCAGTGAACCGTGCGCGAGATGGGATTAGGGAGGTCACATGAAGGAGGTCACATGAAGACGACTGCCGAGTTTCTGGACGAGCTCCTCGGGCCGGGCGACTGCAAGATGGAGCTCCCGAACGGGAAGTGGGTCAACGCTAGGCCCATCGATTTCCAGTATGGGATCGCCGCCGCCGAGTGGTGGAGGGCGCTTCGCCGCCGCGCGTCGGACGCCCGGCAGGTGCTGTTGGGCAGGGCCGACGCGGTCGCGAGGAGGTGACCCGTGCGGGACGCCACCTCCTCCACATTCGCGGACAACGCCCGGCTCCCGGTCCACCGGTGGTTCCGCTTCACGGCGGGCTTCTCGGCGGACTGGGCCAAGTCGGTCATCTCGGAGCTCGCCGGGGACGGGATGGTCCTCGACCCGTTCGCCGGGAGCGGGACCGCCCTGCTGGCGGCCGAGGAGGCAGGCGCCCGGTCCTGCGGCGTCGAGTCCCACCCGTTCTTCTTCCGCGTTGCCAGGGCGAAGCTCGCGTGGCGCAGCGACCCGGACCGCTACCTCGAGCTCGCGCGGGCCGTCCGCGCCGGGTCCGCCCGTCCCGGCGACATTGGTCGTTACCCGGAGCTGGTGCGGCGGTGCTACAGCGACGCCGCGCTCGCCGAGCTGGACGGGATGCGGATCTCGCTCGAGGGGCTTGCGGATGGTTCGCCGGCGCACGAGCTTGCGTGGCTGACTCTGGTGGGCATACTGCGGCGCGTCGCCCGCGTGAAGTCGGCGCAGTGGCAATATATCCTGCCCAACCAGGCTAGGGAGCCGAAGGCCTCGCCGTCCGCCGCGTTCGACGCGCTGTCGCACATAGTGGCCGAGGACATGCGCGGGCGGGCTGGCAGGCTCCGGGACGCCCCTCCGCCGCGCCTTCTGGAGGCCGACTCCAGGTCCGGCGGGTTCCCGGGTGGTGCGACCCTCGTCCTCACCTCGCCGCCGTACCCCAATAATTTTGACTACGCCGACGCCGCCCGCCTGGAGATGTCGTTCCTCGGCGAGGTCGGCGGGTGGGGCGACCTCAAGTCGTTCAGCGGCCGGCTCGTCCGTTCGTGCTCGCAGCACGCCAGCTCCAAGTCCGTGGACCTGGAGGCTATCCTAACCGGGCCGGAGGTGGCGCCGATCAGGGGTGACCTGGAGCGGGCGTGCCTGGCGATGGGCGAGGCGCGGCTGACGCACGGCGGGAAGAAGAACTACCACCTGATGGTCGCCGCGTACTTCCACGACATGGCCCTCGTGTGGGGCAGCCTGCGAGAGGCCTGCGTTTGGGGGTGCCGCGCCTGCTTCGTCGTCGGGGACTCCGCGCCGTACGGCGTGCACGTCCCGGTCGCCGAGTGGCTGGGCCGCCTGGCCGTGGCGGCTGGGTTCCGCGGGTTCCGCTTCGAGCGGACGCGGGATAGGAACGTCAAGTGGAGGAATCGCAAGCACCGGGTGCCGCTGTGCGAGGGACGGCTGTGGGTTGAGGGGTGACGGATAGACTGCGACATGCGAGTGTACCTGCAAAAGTTTGACAATCCGGAGGTGCAGGCGAGGTGCTGTGCCCTGTTCGCGCGGAGCCCTAAACCGTTGGACGAGCAGGCCACCACGGCGACCGCCGAGCAGTCGCAGGAGTTCGCCAGAACTTATGTGGCGGGATACGGGCACAACAGCATTAACGACTGTGGGTCCGTGTGCGCGGCGGTCGAGCGCGTCTCGATGCTCGCCGTGAAGTTCGTGGAGGACTACCCGCTCTTTAACGGGCAGGAGACGTCGACGCGGGCCATAGACTTCGGTGCCGCGCCGGACGCGGAGGCGCTCGTGTCGCCGTTCCCGGAGGGCGACGCGCGTCTGACGCTCCAGCGCGACCTGATGGCCTTCTATCGCGACGCCGTACCAATCCAGCGCGCCTTCATCGCGGCGGAGAGCGACATTGACCTCGGCACCGCCGTCCCGGCGGCGAGGCGTGCCGTGGCGGCCAAGTCCTTCGACATCCTGCGCGGCTTCCTGCCGGCCGGGTGCCGGACGCAGCTCGCCTGGGTGACGACGCTCCGCCAGGCCGCGGACCGAATCGAGATGATGCTGAGGCACCCGCTCGATGAGATTCGCGAGGTCGGCCGCCGGCTGCGGGAGGCGTGCCTGTCCGCGCACCCCGGCGCGTTCCACGGGCTGGAGAAGGGGAGCCATGTCGAGTCCGCCGACGCGTGGTACACGGACGGGTTCTGGGCCGGGTACCACTACGCGCCGACGCCTCTGCCGCTGAACTCCGTGCGCGTGCCGCCGCTGGGGTTCGGGTCGGCGAGGTACGCGGGCAGGCCGGCGTCCAAGCGCGTCCCGGCGCTGGCCGACCTCCGGAGCGAGGAGATAGAGGTAGTCCAGAGGATCGACTACGGGTCGTGGCGCGACATCCACAGGCACCGGAACTGCACGCAGGCGTTCCCGCTGCTGACCGCGCAGGAGTTCGAGCCGTTCTACCTCGACAACCTCGCGCCGGGGCTCAGGGGCCGCGCGGAGTGGCTCGTCCGCCGAGCGGCGGCGGAGTGCCGGACGGACGAGCAATTTCTGGACCAGTACGCCATCCCGATGGGCTTTATGGTCACCTACTGGGCGAAGTGGAGCGTCTCGCAGGCGGCGTACGTGCTGGAGCTCCGGTCCAGGCCGACGGTGCACCCCACCGTAAGGGCGATGGTGCGGCGGATCGCCGACGCGGTGATGGCCGCGGGCGGTTGCCCGGAGATCAACTGCGACTGGACCGACTTCCCGTACACGAGGCGCTGCAACCTCCCGGCGGTCGCCCAGGCGAAGGGGGAGGCGTGACGCCGGTCGACAGCAAAGGCGAGTACAGGCCCGGCGGCAAGCCGTTCCGGCTCTCCGCGAGCTGCATAAACGACTGGGAATGTACATATAACGGCTACCTCTCGCACATCAAGCGGCGCAGGCCGGACTACCCCGACACCATCAACACCGTCTTCGGCTCCTCGTTCCACGAGGTCGCCGAGACGGCCATGAAGCACGGGCGCGTGGATCCGCTGTTCATGGAGCGGGGGCTCTACATGCAGTTCGACCGGAACGTCGCCAAGGCGAAGATGCCGCCCGCCGACATCAGGAGGGTGGGCAGGTTCCGGGCGCTGATCCCGGAGGTGGTGGCGAACGCCATCGAGCTGAGCTCGTCCTGCGACCTCATGCGCAAGCCGCTGGAGACTGAGAGGAAGCACATCCTCCGCTACCGCGGGTGGGAGGTCGCGGTCATCATCGACCTGCTGATGCAGGATCCCGACCTCTCGCTGCACGTGTACGACTGGAAGACGGGGCAGGCGAGGAACTGGGACGAGGGCCGCGACCTCACGGAGGCGGACGTGGACGGCGATGTGCAACTGACGCTCTACCACGTCGCCGTCCACAGGCTGTTCGGTCGCCCGCCGAGCAGCCTCAACCGGCTGTACCCCCGGGACGCCGTGCGGCTGAGGCTCGCCCCGAGGGGCAGGGAGCACTTCGTCAAGCTCTCGACCAAGATGGACGCGATCGTCGATCGCGTCGAGGAGTTCGAGCGCACGGGCGACAGGGGGCTGTTCCCGACGAACCCGTCCCCGGGCACCTGCCGGTTCTGCCAGCACAAGGACATCTGCCCGGACGTGCACCCCGACGCGCTGAAGCCCCCGGCCGCCAAGCGGACCGGGTTCGGCGCCAAGCAGACCATGGCCGCGGGCGGCGCGAGGGGCGGACGGCGCCGAAAGCGCCGCACGATGGGCGAGACGCTCGCGTCCGGGTCCATCAAGGTCCGCAGGCCGAGGAGGGAGGCGTGAGGGAGTTCTTCGACGGCCTCGACCACATGCGCGACTTCGCGTCCGCGAACGAGATCAGCGCCAACTGGCTGCTCGGGCAGATGTTCCCCGAGGCCAAGGCCGAGCTGAAGATCACCGAGGCGGACGACGAGATGGTGGTCGAGTTCCTGCGGCGCCTCGCCGCGGGGCGGCTCTTCATGCCGGGCGGCGAGCACAGCCTCGTGTGGCTGGACGCCCGGCTCCGGATGCGGCTGGAGCAGGCGGAGGGGCAGAGGACCGAGGCGTGGGAGAGGGTGCGGACTAGACTGAGGTACGTCCTAGCCAAGATAGCGGTGGCGCTCAGCCAGATGGCCCCCAGCGAACTGGAGCCGCCGCCGCTGGATGGCGGGCAAGACGATGGCGGCGGGTTGACCGTGGAGACAGGATGATGGACGGAGCCATTGGCTTGGTCAGGGAGTACCTGTCCGGCGGCGACGCCGCCAAGCTGGAGGTCATCTCGGAGTCGGCCGTCGGGCCGATCCGGCGGCTGATAGAGGAAAGCTGCGACATCATCGACGAGGAGAGCTACCGCGCGGGCGGCGACCACGTCAGGTCGATCGTGTCGCAGAGGATGGAGCAGTCGCGGCTCGCGAGGCGGTCCGGGGAGATGGGCGACGACGAGCTGCTCCAGGCCTTCCAGGAGATGTGCGCTGAGGTCACGAGGGAGGTGTCCTTCGCCCTGCTGCGGCGCGACGTGATCCGGCCCAAGGCCGACGCCGGGGACAGGCTGGCGGACGAGCTGCGGATCAAGAGCCTGCTGGTCTCGTGCGAGTACTCGAAGCTCGGCTGGATGTGGGTCGAGAGGGTGATGGCGCCGGAGATGCGCCTCCGGATCCCGAAGAGCCACTACCACGCCGTGCGCCACGAGCTCTACTACATCTGCGTCGCGGAGGCCGTCAAGCTGCACCGGGCGATCGAGCTGGGGAACTTCAGCTACCGCGACGTGCAGCGGGCCACCGACAAGATACGGGAGATGTCCATGGAGTTCATCGCGGAGGGGCGCATCCCGAAGTTCAAGGCGAAGGCGATGGGGCGCTCCCGGCCGCTGTTCCAGAGGTTCCGGCCGAGGTCGAGGATGGAGGGCGGCGATGTCTAATCCGAGGAACATGCCGCACGGCGCCGTCGCGGTGACGGCCCCCGCCAGGCCGGAGTACCTGTCGGAGATCGCCAGGCTGGAGGCCGACGGATACAGGTTCCTGCCGTGCGACGACCTGAGGCGGCTCCACTGGGGCGCGCTCGGCTCGGCCGGGCCTGACAGGCCGCTGGTTTGGGTGAGGATGCCGATGCTCCTGGTGGTCGGTGCCGCCGCCGACGGGGAGCAGGTGGGGGAGACCGACGACGGCGGCTTCCTCGTGACGTCCGGCACGCTCCACCTCGGGGACGAGGTCGAGCAGGCGACCGTGGACGTCTTCAGCTACCACCGCGCGTTCGGCGACCATAAGGCCCGCGGCCACCGCGTCATAGAGGCGTCGGATCCGCTCGCGTACCGCCTCGCCTTCGTCTGCGTTACGTGCGCGAGGATCGTGCGGGCGGACTGGGACAAGTGCATCGACCTCGGCGCCGCGCTCGAGTCGGCGGTGAGGGAGGAGCAGGAGGGGCAGGCCCAGTGAACATAGTGCCGTGGAAGGCGTACGGTAGCACTCTCCGCTTCTGCCAGCGGTCCGGCTGCCACCTACAGGGGCTCCTGACCGACTGGTTCGCGCAGGGGTGGCAGGGCGCCGTCGACGCCGTCCGCGAGTGGCTGCCGTCGTCCGAGGCCGGCGACGCGTTCGCCGCCGCCGCCGCGCTGTCGCTCGACAAGGGGGAGGACGTCGGGAGGACGACCGCCGTCTTCCGGTCCCTGAGCGACCACGCGGCCGCCGCGTTCGACCGGAAGAGGTCCGCGCTCGAGGGGTGGGCCGCGGCGCTCGCCGGGCACGGGCCGACGGGCGACCCCGACGCGGACATGCCGCTCTGGCGCGCCGCGTGGGGGGATGGCTGCGGGTGCGCCGCCGCCCCGGACCTGCACGCGGCGGACGCCTGCCACCTGGTGCGGGCGCTGCGCGGGAGGCCGACCGGGATCGCCCCGTGCGACGAGTTCCTCGGGCGGCTCTCCACGGGCGGCGGGCAGGAGGCGAACGCGTTCGCCGCCGCGGTCTTCGGCGACGCGCTGGCCGTCGAGGCCGGGCTGTACGACAGGCACGCGGCGGTGTTCGGCGCGGTCCTGGAGGTCATGCACTGGCCGGCGATGGCTCCGCTCGCCGGGAACCGCATAGAGGCGTCGCTGGCCGGGGCGGTGTGGGGGGCACCATGCGGGCGCAGGACATCATCCGTGACGTCCCAAGCCGTTTCGTCGAGGCAACGAACGCAGCAGAGCTCATCCGGCTAGCGTCGGGGCGGTGCTGCGGCGGCAAGAGGGTGCTTCCGACGTCGGACCAGGGCCGCGCCGTGCCCATACGCGGGTTCGTCTGCACGGGCTGCGGCACGGCGTGGAACATACCGGATCCGCTCTGGGAGCGCACGGTCGCCCTCCTGCCGCAGGGATACCGGGACTACTTTGAGACGAGCGAGGGCGTGAGGGCGCTCTGCGCCGCGATGGACGCCGGTGCGCCGGGGGTGCCGCGTGGCAGGTGACTTCGCCGAGCTCTGCGTCCCGTCGAGGCTGGCGGTGCCGCCGGGAGGAGACCTCGACGGGGCGATCTACACCCTCCTCCGCGGCGGCTTCCGCGTCGAGCCGGAGCACGACGGAATCCGCTGCCAGGCGCTGCTGAACCGCTCGGGCTGGGCGTTCGCGGGTAAGACGCCGAGCAGCTCGGCCAGGCCGGAGTACGCCAACCTGAGCTCCAGGCTGCCGGCGGTCACGGAGGCGCTGGCCTCCGCCGCCATGCCGCCCGGCACGCTGCTGGACGGCAAGCTGGTGTCGGAGAGCGGCTGGGGGAGCGTCCTGCGGTGGCTGACCTGCGCGAGCGGCAGGCTAGGGGGGGTGGAGGAGCCGCGCGGCGCCAGGCTGGTCGTCTTCGACGTCGTGGCGTTCGGATCCGACCCCACCGACGGGTGGCCGCTCGCGGAGCGCGGCAGGCTGCTGGAGGGCGTCGCCCCGCGGGCCGGGGCCGTCGTGGTTTCGCCGTGGAGGACGGGGGACGAGGGGCTCGGGTTCGCGCTCGACCTGCTGCGCGAGTCCGGCGAGACCACGGAGGGCGTCGTCCTGAAGCGGCTCGACTCGCCGTACGGCGGCGGCGCGACCAAGGATTGGCTGGTGCACCGGCACCGGGAGGTGCGGCGCGGCGTGGTCCTCGACGTCGTCGAGGGGCGCGGGAAGCTGCGGGGCACCGCCGGGAGCGTCGTCGTGGGCCAGCGGTTCGCGGACGGCGGCGTGAGGCGGGTGGCGTCGCTTGACGGCATGACCATGGACCAGCGGCACTACGCCTGGAGGAACAGGCGCGGCTTGGCCGGGACGGTGGTCAGCTTCGCCTGCCAGGGGCGCACCGGATCCGGATACCGCCGCCCGAGGCTGCTGTGCTTCATGGCGTCCGGAGACCCGGGGTCGTGCCTGTGGGAGGGCGGGGCGGTGACTTAATATCGTTTTGCCAATTCCAAGCCGGATGAGGCTCGCCACGCCCATCCGGTGGAGCAGTGCAGGCCGGAGTCCGTTTTTCGGCCGGCGCGTGGCGGAGGGAGGGCATGGGATGGGTTTCCTAAAGGTCGGCGCCCCGGCCCCGGTGGCAAGCGTGACGGCCAACTGCAAGTGCGACGCATGCTCCGAGAGCGCGGCGTGCACGCTCCGCGGCGGCAGGTTCCTGTGCGAGGGCTGCGCCCGCAGGGACGAGCAGGGGTGGTCCGCAGCGGCGGAGCCGCAGGCCGGAGGTCAAGATGGCGCACCATGAGAGGGACTTCAGCCACTGGCTGGAGAAGTTCTACACCTCGGACGACCGCCCGCACAGGCCCGAGAGCCGCACCGTCGAGGAGCTCGAGCAGGCCGACTACGAGAGGTTCCAGCATGTCCAGTACATCGTCCGGAACCTCCTGCCGAAGCTGGAGCGGGAGGTCGTCCTGCTCAGCTTCTTCCAGTCGAAGAGGCAGCGGGAGATCGCCCGCATGCTCGGCATCTCCCAGGAGATGGTCGCGTACTACAAGAAGCGGGCGATATTCCGGGTGAGGATGTGGCTGCGGAACAGGTCGATCGACCTCCAGCGCATGCAGGAGGTCCTGGAGCGGTGGATCACCGACAGGCAGGTGAGGGCCATAATGCTGTACCTCCGCCACCACAGCCAGGACGTCGTGGCCAACGAGCTCGACATCACGCAGGCCGCCGTGAGCAGCCGCATCACCCTGGGCCACCGCCACCTGCGGAGGATCATCCGCACCCCGTTCGCCGCCGACCAGAGGGACGAGCTGCGGAAGTACGTCGAAGTCGTCAGCGACCTCATCGCGCACAACTCTTTGCTGGACATCCAGGCCAAGAAGCCGAGGAAAGACGGTGTCGTGGTGAGGAACTAGGGAAGGGAGAGGAAATGGGCCAGAAGAAAACGGCCATACGGCAGAACGTGCTCGACGAGGGGGGCAACCTCCCCAACGCCATACTGAACGCCGTCATCGCGGGCTACGACGTCGGGACCATCGTCGGCGACACGGTCGAGGTGCTCCAGACGGGCGACACGACGACCTTCATGTTTGAGGCGACGCCGGACGCGCTCGAGCAGTACGCCGAGTCGTTCGCGGAAAAGGTCAGGGCCGTCGCCGCCGAGCTGCGGGAGTTCGAGTACATAGACAAGCCCGTGATCCGCCGGAGGGACGCGCAGACGCCGGCGGCGAAGCCGGACGCCCGCGTCGGGGGCGAGTCCGGAGCGAAGGGCGGGCCCGAAGCGGAGGGCGAGGACGAAGGCGCGCCGGCCCCGGCGGCCGACGGCGAAGAGGGCATCGAGGTGGAGTCCGCCGAGGAGGCGCGCCCCGCCGAGGAGGCGCAGCCGCCCGCCGCGGCGGAGACGACCACCCGCGTGGTGCCGGTTTCCGAAGTGGAGATCGACGCGATCCTGGCGGCGGGGATCGAGCGCATCGGCGACGGGCGATACAGCGGCAAGGTCGCGATCAAGTTCCCCGTCAGCCTCGCCGGCCTCGGCGCGTCCGTGGCCGCCGCGCTGTCCAGCGTCTGCGCGGACACGGACGAGCTGGCGGAGGCGGCCGCCGACTACGTGATCGGCTTCATCGCCCGCAACCCGGGCAAGTTCGGGCAGATGGACGCCGGCACGGCCGCCGACACGCTGGAGTTCACCGGAATGGGCTTCTCGAAGTCCAACGACAGGGCGGTGGTGTCCACCTTCGAGGTGGGGGGTGGGGCGTGAGCAGGCGTCTCGACGAAAGCAGCTTCCTCGACGGGCTCCTCCTGGACGAGGTCGATGACGACGAGGTCGTGGCGCTCCTGGGCACCGGTGGCCCGGGGGGGCTCCACGACAGGCCGACGCCCGACTACGGGGGGCATTTCTCCAGCGCCGACGGCCTGACGACGAAGCCGGCCGTGCACCGGGTCACGGCCGAGAACTGGAGGATCGTGGGGAGCAAGGTCATCTTCGACCGGTCCGCGGGCGAGCCGGCGCCGTCGTGCACGCGCCGCCTAATCAGGCCGGAGGAGGTGCCCGGCGCCAAGACGGGCGGCGAGTACGTCCCGCTGAGCAGGCGGAACATCGCCGCGTCGGCGCGCGGGAACCCCGGGATGTGGATCGTGTCCGCCGAGCCGGAGGACGCCCTCTGGTTCGCCGGGACGGTGCTCGTTGGCGAGGGGAGGGCGTGATGGTATCGAGACCGAGCGGCTGTAGCTGGCCGACGCGCCGCCCGTCCGAGCGCGCCGCGCTGGACGGCATCCTCTCCAAGGGCTCCATGACCACCAGGGAGGCGCGCCGCGTCCGCCGCGCCGGCAGGTTCCGCGCCATCCGCCTCGCCGGGCGGGGGGAGAACCTGTACCAGGACATCGAGACGCAGGAGTTCTGGGCGCTCCGCGAGGGCGCCGTGGTGCGCCTGGTCGGTGTGGACGGCAGCGGCCTCATCGCGAAGGAGGCCCGCGCCGCGGGGGGCACGACCGGCTACTACCGCGACGAGCGCGTCCAGCGGTCGCCGGGGACCTACAACGACGGGGCGGGCGAGAAGGACGTGGACAAGTTCGCGGGCGACGACGAGGAGGGGGACGGCCTCCAGGAGGAGTCGAACATCGGCATGCGGCCGGACCGGGACCTTCAGGAGAGGCCGTTCAACTACAACAGCGGCGCCGGGGCGATAGGGCTCTGCACCGCCTCCGAACGGCCCGCGCCGTTCAAGAAGGGCGATTGGGTCGTGGACGGCGCGGAGGAGGAGTTCCAGGTCGCGAGGGACCAGACGCCCGAGGGGTCCGTGGACGTCGTGGACGGCTCGGGGAAGCGGCGGAAGCACCCGCGGCCGCAGGAGCTCGCCCCCAAGACCACGGCGTCCGTGGCTGGCATGAGGCGCAACCAGGCCGCCGACCTGGTGGACCTCGGTTTCGCCGGACCGCAGCGCGGCGCCCGCGCCGGGCGCGGCTCGGCGGTGCTGGACGGGCTGGAGGTGTCCGACGTGGCCGCGGTGACCCACCGCGTGGAGATGGACCGCATCGTCGCCCTCGGCCAGGTGGCCCCCCGCGCCGCCAGGGCGCTGCGCCGCGTCGGCAGGTTTGAGCCCGTCGAGCGCGGCATGTACCGCGACACCGCGTCCGGCGACCTCTGGTTCCGCGACGGCGGCGAGGTCCGCCGCGCCGCTCCGGAGGCCGTCGCCAAGAAGGCGTCCGCGGGCGCGGGGCGCAGCCGCTCGGCGGCTTGGAGCGTCATCGATTCCGTGCTGCGCCGCGAGGAGGGGTGGGTTCCGGAGTTCCGGGCGGGCGAGGACCGCGAGGCGGCGGGCATCCACCTCGACGACCCGACGGCCGACGACGTCATGGAGGCGATACACGCGGCCCGCGAGCAGGGCTTTCAGACGGTGCACGTGCACTAAGGTGGGGACATGGCAGAGGACAGCGTCTTCGACAGCGGATTGAGCGGGATACTCGGCGAGACCTCCGGCTCGCGCAGGTCGGCGGAGTGGGAGGAGAACCTCCTCGGATCGCTGTCCGACGGCGAGCTGGCCGAGTTCATGTCCGAGCCGGCCGGGGGGAGCGTGCGCGTGGCGTTCTCCGACCCGAACGGCGAGGGGAACGCGAGGCACGTCAAGGGCCGCAACGTGGCTGACGACATATCCGCCATCGCCGAGGAGATGGAGAGGGCGGAGCAGGAGTCCTGGGGGGCGCGGGACGCCGAGATCGGCGCGTTCGTCACCGCGAGGCTCTACGACGGGCACAGCCCGAAGCAGATACAGGGCCTCCTCCGGCTGATGCACCCCGCGGCCAGGGTGGAGGCGTTCTTCGCCAGCAGCGGAAGCGAAGTGATGTCCCGCTACGGCAGGCTGGGCTTCCTCTACGTCGACGCCTCGGACTTCCGCGACGACGCCGAGATGGACGGCGCGCTGGGCGGGCAGAAGAAGATCGGGCAGATGGCGCTCGAGTCCATCAAGCCCGCGGGGCGGTGCGGGGACTGCAACCTGAACCGCGGCGGGTTCTGCATGAGGTACAACCTGGCCCTGGACGGCGACCCGTCCGTCAGGAACGTCCGGCAGGCCAGGCGCATAGTGAACAAGTTCGCCAGGAGCTCGGAGGCGTACGACCGGGCCGCGGCGGCGGCGCAGGAGAGGCTGAGCGCGGCCGAGTCCCGCAGGTCCGGCGCCGCGGAGTACGAAAGGATCGTGTCCGAGTTCCTGACCAGCGTGGGCCAGCCGCGCCACGCGCGGAAGGGCGGGACCGGCCGGCACAGGATGCCCGGGCTGACGGACTCCGCCAACCGCCCCCCGACGCAGCACGACGCCGGAGTGGAGGCGCTCGTGCGGCGGAAGCTCGCCGACGGCTGCGCCGACTTCGCCGGGCTGCGCGGCGCCGCGATGAGGGAGACCGACGCGGGCAGGGCGAAGGCGTGGTTCCGGAGCAACCGCGCCCTGGTGTCGCAGCTCATAGAGGCCGCCGGCCGGGAGAGGTCCGCCGCCGCGGCCCGCGAGGGAAGCGAGCGCGCCATGGACGGCGTCCGCGGCGCGCTCGCCGCCCGCTACGGGCGGCAGCAGGCCGACAGGCTGGCGTCCGCGTGCGGCCCCGACCCGGCGAAGTACGCGGAGCTGCTGAGCCGCGCCCCGGGCGCCGAGTCGCGGCGCATCGGCGCGGGCAGGCAGACGCCGCGCGCGATGCCGAGCGGCGGGGTTTGCAGGAGGGTCATCGGCCGGCTGGACGACGAGCTGAGGTCCGCCGCCGCCGCCGCCGCCGAACGCGGCGTGCCGGAGGGCGGGCTGCGGGCGTGCCTGGCCGCGTCGCTCGGCGAGAGGCGGGTGGCCGCCTTCGAGGAGGACTGCCCCCGGGCGCTTGCAGAAATGGCCAGCCGCGCGGCGCTCGGCTTCGGGCGGGCCGACGGCGACGGCCTGAGGCTTTTCGAGGAGCTGCTCGAGCGGCAGCGCGGGGACGTGGCCGCCGCCGTCGGGGAGCTGCGCCGGCGGCTCGGCAGGCGGAGGGCGAGGCTCCTGCTCGCCGAGCACCCGAACGCCGCGGCCGCGGTCGCCGCGTCGTCCCGGGCGCACCCCTCGGCGGCGGCGATCGCCTCGGACAGGCGCGTGGGCGGGACCGCCAGCGCCGCGCGGAGCCTGAGGCCGGAGGGGCCGATCGACTACGACGCCATCGCGAGGGAGGCCGCCGCGGCCTTCCGGCCGGAGCCGGAGCCGCCGCCCCATTTGCCGCCGCCCGCGCTCGATCCGACCCTGGTGGCCGGGCCGGACATGGGCGAGACGGCGCCCGCGTATGTTGACGCGGGACGCCCTAGCCTTCCGGAGCCGTCTCTCTGACGCGAGGCAGCCGCCCCGCCACGCTCCGGGAACGGAGGTCCGGATTGGGGGAACCGACCAACCAGCAGATAGAATCCGGCATGGGGACGACCCAGGACTATCGCCTCGCGTACCAGTTCATGCAGCGCGCCGCGGAGATATACGCCGCGTGCCTGCGCCAGCAGCCCGCCGCTATGGGGTACCTCCGCGGCCGCGGCTTCACGGACGCGACGATCCGCGCGTTCGAGCTCGGCTACGCCCCGCGCAACGACGACGTCGTCAGGAAGGCGCTGTGCGCCGCCCCGGACGCGGCCTACAAGGTCAAGCTGGCCTGCGAGGTCGGCCTGGTCAGCCGCACGGACGACGCCACCTACCGGGACTTCCTGCACGACCGCGTGACCTTCCCGATCCGCTGGCTCGACGCGAAGGGGAAGTTCCGCGTGGTCGCGTTCGGCGCCAGGACGCTGCGCGAGGGCGCCAAGTGCAAGTACCTCAACAGCAAGACGAACTTCATCTACAGGAAGTCGGTGACGCTGTACGGGCTCGACCGCGCGTACGCCGACATCCTTGGCACCGGGACGGTGGTCCTCGTGGAGGGGTACACCGACTGCATCGCGGCGCACCAGGGCGGCGTCAGGAACGTCGTCGCCGCGGCCGGCACCGCGTTCACGGACGGCTGCGCGCACATGCTGGCGATGTACGCCAGGACGGCCCGCGTCGTCATGGATCCGGACAAAGCCGGGCTGAACGGCGGGACGAAGGCGGTGGAGGCGCTGCGGCGGGCCGGGGTGGACGCGTCGGTGGTGGTCCTGCCGGACGGCCTGGACCCCGACGAGTTCATCGGCGAGCGCGGCGCGGGCGAGTTCCGGAGGCTGCTGGCATGACGGACTGGAAGGAGACAAGGCACGGCATGAAGCTGCTGGCCATCACGCTGCGGACGGGCTTCAAGCCGGGCGCGTCGCTCCGCGTGAACCCGCATCCGCATTGCCCGCTCTGCGTCATCGATGGCGGCCCGCCTATCCTGGCGGCGCTGCACTCGGCGCGGTACGCGGGCGACTCGTACCAGACGCTCTTGCAGCGGTTCGGGGGAAAGTGCGGCGAGGAGGGGATAGACCTCAGCGTGGGGACCATGGTTAGGCACTTCACAGAGCATTTCGTCATGCAGAAGCGGATATGAACGCGATGAACGAATGCAACCTCTCAGAGCCAGCGCCGAGCGCCGCCGAGTCGGAGAGGGACATGGTGCGCCAGTTGCTCAAGCCGAACGAGGACTGCCTGCTGTGCGGCGCCACCGGGACCGCCTTCGCGGTCAACCGGGGCTGGCTCGACGGGGGGTCGTTCGACGAGCTGACGCGCGCGCACCAGGACGAGTACCGGCAGGTGTCGGGCGGCAACCCGCTGACGCCCACGACGCTGGCGATACATTTCAACAAGCACGTCGGCGCCAGGGGCGCCGCGGTCAACAAGTGGACGCGCGGCATGGCCGCGAGGCTCAAGCCGCGGGACACGGAACCCGCCGCCGAGGCGCACCCGGACCTGCTCCAGGAGCTCCGGGACGCCAGCCTCGGCACCGACAAGCTGCACCTGGCGGAGCTGGCCGTCCGGGAGATACTCGGCAACCTGGAGGACATCAAGAAGGACATAGCCGAGCGGCGGGCCGAGGGCCGCACGTTCGACCTGTCGATCGCCATGAAAGAGTACGGCAAGCTCCTCCAGGGCCTGCACGCAGGCCTCCTCAAGGCCGCAGAGGTTGACTCGAAGCTGGATTTGAACGCGTCGAGCATACACAGCGCCAGGGTGCTGGACTTCGCGCTGCTGCGGTCCGCGCGCCTCGCGGGCTGCGACAGCGGGAACTACGACGAGTTCGTCCTGTCCGCCGAGAGGCTGTGGTTCGCCGTGGCCGTAAAGCACATCGTCGCGAGGCTCGACACGGCGCTGAAGTCCGTCCGCGGCATGACCCACCCCATGCGGGCCGAGGCGCTCAGCCACATAAAGTCCGCGATGGCCGGCTTGGACATGCCCGTGTCCGCGGAGTACGAGAGGGAGCTGCGGCAATTGCAGGCGGAGCGCAAGCGCGAGGCGCTGAGCATAACGGGCGGCACGGCGGAGCCCGTGGACGGCGTGGCGGAACCTGTGGACGGCGCGGCGGAACCAGCGCCCGTGGACGGCGAGGCAGAGCTCAAGGACGGTGAAGATGAGCAGTAAGCGGGTAGTAGCCAGCGGGCGCAAGTTGTCCGACGTCCGGCGCCACCCGAGGCCGGCGGTGGACCACACTGGCGCCGCGGATCCGAAGAGGCGGTCGGTGGCCGACGGCCCGTCGCCGGCCCCGCCCCCCCCCGCCGGCAAAGCCAAGCCCGGCGCGGCGCAGCGCCCGCCCGGCGTCCCGCCACGCACGGACGCCCAAGCCCGGCGGGACGCCAACAACGTGAGGGTGGTGGCCGAGTCCCTGCGGGAGCCGGCGTTCCTCGCGATGTTGCAGCGCGGCGCGCCGGAGCTGGCCCGCGTCTACTCCGCCACGAAGGCGAAGAGCCGCGGCTGCGGCGGGTGCGGCATGAAGAGCCTTTTCCGGATGGTGCACGACGAGGTTGTCCGGCGACGGGGGATGGCGGCCCTGGCCGACGTCGTGAAGTACCTGGGCGAACGGGGGTCAACTATCACTGGCACAGGGCCGGTGGCATGAAGGAAGGGAGACGCCAACTTCCCGACCTGCATCGCAAGAGTTGACTAGACACAGCAGCTAGCCGCCTGGGCGTGGTAGCCCGAGGCACGTTCCGGATGCCGCCCTAGTCCGGATCCACTGCGGCGGCCAGCGTCGAAGGGATTATTAGCTGCCCCGAGAGGGGCAAGATCGAGGAGGTAACTCTCTCATGTTGTTCGTGCCAGTGATAGGAAGCGGAGGGAAGCCCCTGATGCCCTGCCACCCCGCCAGGGCCAGGGAGCTGGTGCGCTCGGGGAGGGCCGTGCGCCGCCACGACCGGGGTCTGTTCTACATCCGCTTGGTGGACCGCGCGGACGGGGCCACCCAGCCGATAGCCGTGGGGATCGATCCCGGCTCCAAGAAGGAGGCCTTCGCCGTCAAGTCGGAGGCCCACACCTACCTGAACATCCAGGCGAACGCCGTGACCTGGGTCTCCGAGAGGATGGATGTCAAAAGGGATATGCGGCACTCTCGGCGCGGCAGGAACACGCCGTACCGGGAGTGCCGCCCGAACCGGGGCGTCAAGAAGGGCTGGCTACCGCCGTCCACCAGGGCGCGCTGGGGTTGGAAGCTGAGGCTCTGCAACTGGCTGTCCCGGTACTACCCGGTCGCTGTCTTCGCCGTCGAGGATGTCAAGGCCAAGACGCGGAAGGGCAAGCGCCGTTGGAACAGGTCCTTCAGCCCTCTGGAGGACGGCAAGGCGTGGTTCTACGGGGAACTGGAGAAGTTTGGCAGGGTCAAGACATACGCCGGCTACGAGACTAAGGCGCTCCGGGACGCTTTCGGGCTGAAGAAGACCAGGGACAAGATGTCGGGCCGCTTTGAGGCGCACTGCGTCGATAGTTGGGTACTGGCCAACGCGGAGGTCGGCGGACACACCAGCCCCGACCACATCGGGATCATGTATGTCGTCCCGTTGCGCTTCTACCGGAGACAGCTCCACCGCCTTCAGCCGGGAAAAGGCGGGAGGCGCGCGCCATACGGCGGCACGATGAGCCTCGGCCTCAAGCGCGGCACCTGGGTGAGGCACCCGAGGCACGGGGTGGCCTATGTTGGTGGTTTCCAGAACGACCGAGTCAGCCTGCACAACCTCCGTGATGGTAGGAGGCTCTGCAAAAACGCGAAGCCGGGTGATTGCGTCGTACTGACGCGGTGCTCCTGGCGGGCGTACACGGAAAAAAAAGAAGGAGGACGCGGGGTTTGCTCGACTGGAAATTTCTTTGCATCCAACGGATGCAAAGAATTTTCCAGTTGTCCGGCACAAGGCCGGCGGTGTTCCCGCTAATATATCATGACTAAGTTTACGCAGGTTGGGGACGCGTTGACGGCGGAGGTTCCGTGCCGGCACCTGGGCCAGTGCGAGCTGGAGGTGTCCGACGCCCGGACGAGCGCGGCGCTCGGCCGCTTCCGCGGCGAATCGGACGGGGCAACGGCCGCGTTCAGCCTGCCCCGCCTGCTGCGCGGCCGCGCGGTTCGGCTGGCGCTCCGCGCCGGCGCCAAGGTGATGGACGGGATATGCAGGGTCCCCGAGGCCCCGGCCGATCGCGCCCGGGTCAGGTCGACGGTCTCCGTGCTCGTCCCGGTGGCCAGGGTGCGCGCGGCCATGCCGGGCCTGCTGCTGGACGAACTCGAGGCGAAGGTCGCGCAGGGGGGCGGCCTGTCCGTCGCGCGCGGCAGCGCGCTTTTCGCCCTCGTGGCCGAGCAGGAGCCCAGCGCGTCCGCGTGCAGGCTCACCGCGGTGTGCCGCGACCGCGAAGATAAGCCGGGCGGGTTCCTCCGTTTCGCCTGCGAGGTGGATGGATTATGAGGGTCGTCGTCACCGGGGCCGCCGGCTTCATCGGAACGCACCTCTGCTTCTCCCTGGCGGGCGGCGGGCACTCCGTCCTGGCCCTCGACGACCTCTCCCACGGCGTGGACTCGTTCTCCGGGCGTGAGACCAAGGGGCTGGAGTTCCGCGAGGTCGACGTGTCGAAGCCGGAGTCGGGCATGGCCTCCGTCATGCGCGACTTCCGGGCGGACGCCGTGTGCCACCTGGCCGACGCCTCCCAGGCGAGCCCGTCCTGGGACACGCACATGTACGGCCGGTACGCGGACGCCCTCGTGAACACGGTCGAGGCGGCCGCGGAGGTAGGCGTCGGCAAGTTCATATACGCCTCGAGCGCGGACTACCTGTTCGGCCGGGAGTGCGACATGCCCGTCATGGACGCGGCGCACGCCCGCCCGGCGAACCTGTTCGGGGTGCACAAGTTCAACTGCGAGCGGGCCATAACCCACGTCGCGTCGAAGTGCAAGCTGCGCTGGGCGGCGCTCCGGCTGCCGTACGTGTACGGCCCCTCCGCGCCGCCGCCGAAGAGGGCGCGGAGGGGCCGGTGCTTCGTGGCTGACGCCATCGGGCGGCGGGGGCGCGCGCTGCTGCGCATCGAGGGGGACGGCAACCAGACGAGGGACTTCCTGTGGGTCGCCGACGCCGTGAGCGCCTTCGAGATAGCGCTCCGCGATCGCGGCCTGATCGGCGTCGCCAACGTCGGGACCGGGATAGAGACGCCGGTCCGCAAGGTCATCGAGAAGATCGAGGAGATCGCCGGGCGAGTCGTCCGGGCGGAGTACCTCTACAAGAGGAAGGACAGCGTGCCGCGCAGCCAGGTGAACGCGTCCGCGATGCGCGAGCACCGCTGGACGCCGAAGACGAGCATCGTGCGCGGCCTGGAGAACCTCTTGGAGAACGGCGTCGAGGCGGACTTCACGGGGGAGGAAGGATGATGCGGACCGTAGCGCACGGCGAAGTCTGGTTCCAGCCGGAGGCGGCCCGGCGGGTCGCGGAGCTGATGAGGCTTCAGTACTCGGCGGTCCGCTCCGCCTACCAGGCGGTCCATAAGCGCGGGCTGTCCGGCAATGACGTCCGTGTCTATGTCAAGCGGAACTACATGACAGGGCTGAACCAGCGGTACATCTCCGACGCCTGCGCCGTAGCATCCGGGATCAAGCAGGACCACGCGATGTTCGGGGGCCGCAGGGCGTGGGAGCGGCTCCGGACAGGCGCGCTGACGAAGGCGGAATGGTCGGATAGGCGAAACTCGCAGCTCTACTCCCGCGGCGACCGGGCGAAGTCCGGCAACGCGAACATCCGGATCGTCGGCGACCGGCTCTTGATCAACGACCCAGCGGCGCACGGCCGCTGGATCGAGGGGCGACTGTTCGTTCCGGAGAAATGGAGGCCGGGGCTGTCCGAGACCCCCCTCTACGATGTCCGGATCATCCGCCGGAAAAACGGAAGGTTCACCGTGGCGGCGTCGTGGGAGACGGCCGCGCCGCCTGTCACAACGAACCGCTCGCGCGGCACGCTCGGCGTCGACGCGAACCCCGATGTGGTCGCCGTCGCCGACGTCTCCGTCGACGGGAACCTGCTCGGCCACCGCTCCATCGGCGCGCAGAGGCTCCCGTTCGCCTTGAAGGAGAAGCGCGACAACGACGTCCGCCTCTTGGCGAAGGATGTCGTGGACGAGGCCGCGAGGCTCGGGAAGCCGATCGCGCTGGAGAAGCTGGGGTTCTCCGCCGAGTCGCGGCGGACCGGCTTCCGCAAGTTCCGCCGGACGAAGTCGAACTTCGTCTGGCGCAAGATACTGGACGCGGTCGAATCCCGCGCCGCGCGGTCGGGCGTCGAGGTGATCCCGGTGCATCCGGCGTTCACGTCGGACCTGGGCGAGCTCAAGTACGCGAGGATGTACTCCATGAACAGGCACGCGGCCGCTGCCCTCGTCATCGGGCGGCGCGGCGCCGGGTTCCTGGAAAGGCAGGACTTTACGGTGACGCCGGACGCGCCAGGAAGTAACCGGGTGAACCTTGAAGGAAGATCCCGGTCCCTGTACCTGACGCCGAAGGCGTACTCGTGGATGCGAAGGCGCTTCATGCGGCCGGGGCGTCCGAAGCCAGCCGACCTCACAGGTCCGGGACCGGCACCGGGTTCAAGATCCGGCATTCGGCTCGGGATGGTTTCAGACGACGGGTCTGAAGCAATCTTTGGGTCGTTGGTCCCAGTGCGGGTGGACCCGCGGGCGAATCGGGGGTCAGAACTGGTCGCCCCCGTGGATGGCGGCGTGGACGGTTCCGGACCAGTCGGGTCCGGGGATGTCCAACGCCTTTCAGGGCGCAGAAAGGCGTCCTTGGAAGCGCGTGGGTTTCCACGAATTTTCCTAAACCAGGAAGGATGATCTCGAAGGGCGTCGTCCTGGCCGGCGGGACAGGCTCCAGGCTGGCTCCGGCCACGAACGTGACCAACAAGCACCTGCTCCCCGTCGGCCGCGACCCGATGATCTACTGGCCGATACGCTCCCTCTTGCGGGAGGGCGTCACAAAGATACTCGTGACCCTGGGGGGCAACGCCGTCGGCGACGTCGTGCGCGTGCTCTCCGACGAGCCGGAGTTCGCCCGCGTCGAGCTGACCTTCCGGTATCAGCGGCAGGCCGGGGGCATAGCAGAGGCGCTCGCGCTGGCGGAGGACTTCGTCGGCGGCGACAGGTTCTGCGCCTTCCTGGGCGACAACATCCTGCTCGGCGGGCTGGGGGGCGCGTTCGCGGACTTCGCGGCCGACGGCGCCGCCCGCGCGATGATCTTCCTGAAGGACGTCCCGGATCCGCAGCGGTTCGGGGTCGCCGTCGTCGAGGGCGGCGCCGTCACGCGGGTGCTCGAGAAGCCGGAGGATCCGCCGTCCTCGCTCGCCATCATCGGCGTATATCTGTACACGCCGGACGTGTTCGGCGTGGCGGAGAGTCTGGCGAGGAGCGAGAGGGGCGAGCTGGAGATAAGCGATGTCCAGTCACACTACATGCGCGCCGGCGGCCTGCGGCACCGGATCATCGGGAACGACTGGACGGACGCCGGCACGCCGTACTCCCTCGCGCGCGCCAACATGGCGGTCATGGACCCGGCCGACAGGGCGAGGATCAACCAGGAGCTGGACTGGCGCGGCTAGCCCGGGGGCGCGCCGATGATGGTGCCGTGCCCGGAGTGCGGCGCGCCGCTGGAGCGCCGTGTCGCCAAGCAGGTCGGCGGCCGGGTCTTCTACGGCTGCACCAGGTACTTCGAGGCGAAGTGCCGCGGCTCGATGGAGACCCCGGAGTACCGGGCCGCGTCGCAGAGCCTGGCGGCGCGGCGGCAAGCGAGGCTCGCCGGGCAGCTCGACGAGTCCGAGGGCCGGCCGTACCCGGAGGCGACGCCGTTCCTCGGCGACCTCGTCCCCACTTCCGACTTTGAGTACCCGATCGGGCTGAACCAGCCCGGCATAGGCGTCGCCTTCTTCAACCCGGCGCAGTCGCACATCGTGCGGCGCGGCCTGTACAGGAAGATGTGCAACCTGATAGTCACGACGCCGACCTCGAGCGGCAAGACCGCGATGGCCGAGATGGTCGTGGCGCGGCAGCTCGCGACCGGCAGGCGGGCGGTGTACGTCTCCCCGCTGAAGGCGGTGACCAGCGAGAAGCACCAGGAGTGGACCGACGCCCAGCACCCGTTCGCGTCGCGGCGGCTGGTCATAATGACCGGCGACCACCAGCTCGGGCCGAAGCGGCTCGGCGAGCTCGCGGCGGCCGACATCGTCCTCATGACGAGCGAGATGCTCGACTCCCGGTCGCGGAAGGAGAAGGGCGGCGCGGAGGCCGGGTGGATGGCCGGCGTCGGCGCGGTGGTGGTGGACGAGGCGCACCTTCTGGGGACGGACCGCGGCCCCGCGCTGGAGGCGGGGCTGATGCGGTTCACGGAGAGGTGCCCGGCCAGGGTCGTCCTCCTCAGCGCCACTATGCCGAACGCGCGGCAGGTGGAGTCCTGGCTGACGGTCCTGAACGGGATGCCGACCGTCACAGTGGACCTGCCCTGGCGGCCCGTCGAGCTGCGCATGCACTGGTTGTGGTACGAGCACAGCGGGAACCCGAGGGTCCGCGACGAGAGGTTCGACGCGGTGAGGGAGATAGTGCTCCGGCACCGCGACGAGGGCGGGACGCTGGTCTTCGTCCACGCGAAGCGCATGGGGCGGGAAATGCAGGAGATGCTGAAGCGGTCCGGCGTGGCGTGCGAGTTCCACTCCGGCGAGCTCGACAAGGGGACGAGGAGGGACATCGAGTCCCGGTTCCGGAGCGGCGATCTGCGCGTCCTCATCTCCACCTCCACTCTGGCTTGGGGATGCAACCTATAGAATGGATCATGCGGCGCTTGGTTGTGTACGTGCACGGTAGTAAGCGGGTTGGGAAGACCACGTTCTGCCGCGCCATGGTGGAGTTCGCGGCCAGGCGCGGGCTGGCCGCGAGCGACGCATCGATCATAGCGGTCGTCCGGAACTACATCAAGGACACGTACGGGCTCGAGGACGAACATGTGCACGGCGACCTGAAGGAGACGCCGCTGCCGCAGTTCGGCGGCGCGTCCGCCCGCGACCTGCTGGACGAGCTCGTCGGCTGGCACTTCAGGCACGACCCGAGCCGGCTGTGCTTCGTGCGCGGCTGCATGGCCGACATCGCCCGCCGTCGCGACGTCCAGGTGTTCTGCATCCAGGACGTCATCCACGCCCACGAGCCGCCGCACATCCGTGAGGCCGCCGAGAGGATGGGCGCGACCGCCGTCGGGGTGCACGTCTCCCGGCCCGGCCACGCGGACACGTACGGCGTGAACATGCCGCCCGGGGAGTTCGACCTCTCCATCAGGAACGACGGCACGCTCCGGGAGTACCTCGGCAAGGCCGACGCCGCGTGCGGGGAGATCCTTGGCGTATAATGCGGAGATGGCGCGGAGCAGGAGAAGGCCGAGGGTCATAGGGTTCGTCGGGGCGCCGTCCACGGGGAAGACCACGCTCGCCCGTGCCATCGCCAACGAGGCCGGCCTGCGCGGCCTCTCCGTGGAGTTCGTCGCGGAGTACGCCCGGACCTACATCCAGCGGTTCGGCGCGGTGTCGTCGGTGTTCGACCAGTTGCTGATATTCGACGCCCAGGCTCGGCGGGAGGACGACGCGATCGGCGTCGGCGCGGATCTGGTGGTCGCCGAGACGCCACTCTTTATTGGCTATGCCTACGGACTCGTCATGATGGGCGGGAGGCGTCCTGCCGCGAAGGAGGCGGAGGCGCTGGAGGTGCTGCACCGCTGGATCCGGAGGCGCGTTGCGGCGTACGACCTCGTCTACTACCTGCCCGTGGAGCTGCCGCTCCAGCGCGACGGCACGCGGCTGGAGACCGAGCGGGCGAGGCTGGACCTGGACGCGAAGCTGAAGGCGACGCTGGACCTCTGGGTGCCGTACCGGACGGTGACTGGCGCGTTCGAGGATAGAATCAGGGCGGTCTTGGAGGCTGAGCGCTTTTCGGGCAGAAAGGGAGAGGCATGAACGATCCGGCGAAGGACATCATCTACGGGGACGAGGCCAGGGCGAAGATCAGGGACGGCGTCCGGAAGCTCGCCAGGGCCGTGAAGGTGACGCTGGGGCCGTGCGGGCGGAACGTCGTGTCGAAGCCGCTGTTCGAGGACTCGCCGACGGTCACCAAGGACGGCGTGAGCGTGGCCAAGGAGATCAACCTGGCGGACCCGTACGAGAACATGGGCGCGCAGATGGTCAAGGAGGTCGCGTCGAAGACGTCCGACGTCGCCGGGGACGGCACGACGACGGCGACGGTGTACGCGGAGGCCATCTACATGGAGGGCCTGAAGAACCTCGCGGCCGGGGCGAACCCCATGGAGCTGAAGCGGGGCATCGACGAGGCGACCAAGGCCGTCGTGGAGGCGCTAGTGGAGATGAGCGCGCCCGTCGAGGACGCCAAGCAGATCGAGCAGGTCGCGACGTGCTCCACGAACCACGACGCGGAGCTCGGGCCGCTGATCGCCCAGGCCGTTGAGCGGGTCGGCAAGGACGGCGTCATCACGGTGGAGGAGTCGAACACCTACCAGACCACCGTGGACTACGTGGAGGGCCTCCAGTTCGACAAGGGGTTCCTGTCCCCGCACTTCGTGGCGCGAGGCGGCGCGCCGCCCATAGCGATGGAGAACCCCCTGGTGCTGCTCTGCGACCGGAGGATCACCCGGCCGCTCGACCTGGTGGCGGCGCTCAACCACGCGGTGATCGCCAAGCGCCCCCTCCTGGTGATCGCGGACAACGTCGAGGGCGAGGCGCTGGGGACGATGGTCATCAACACGCTGCGCGGGACCGTGAGCTCGTGCGCCGTCCGCGGGCCGGGGTTCGGCGAGCGCGCGAAGGCGATGGTCGAGGACCTCGCCGCCGTCACCGGCGCCACCGTGTTCAGCGACCAGACGGGCGTGCTGCTCGACGACAAGAGCTTCGACCCGGCCAACCTGGGCAGCGCGAAGAAGGCCCTGATCGACAAGGACTCCACCACCATCATCGAGGGCGGCGAAGGCAAGGACGGCTTCGACAGGGGCCGCGTCGCGGAGAGGGTGGCCCGGCTCAGGGCCGAGGCGGAGGAGGCCCCGTCGGACTGGGACAGGGAGAAGCTCGAGGAGAGGATCGCGATGATCAGCGGCTCCATCGCGAGGATCTACGTGGGCGGCGCCACGGAGACGGAGATCAAGGAGAAGAAGGCCCGCATCGAGGACGCCCTGCACGCGTCCCGCGCGGCCATAGAGGAGGGCGTCCTGCCGGGCGGCGGCGTGGCCCCCGTGCGGGCCGCTGCCATCGTCCGCGACGAGCTGCTCGGCGGGCTGGCCGGCGACCGCCGCACGGGCGCCGAGATCGTGCTGCGGGCGCTCGCGGCGCCGCTCATGCAGATAGTGCTGAACGCCGGGGCGTCCCCGGACGTCGTGCTGGACAAGGTCCGGAACAGCAAGTCCGCCAGCTTCGGCTACGACGCCCTGAAGGGCCAGTACGCGGACATGCTGAAGTCCGGGATCATCGTGCCGACCAAGGTGGAGCGCGTGGCCCTGCAAAACGCGGCCGGGATCGCGGGGCTCATGCTGACCACGGAGGCGATGATAGCCGAGTCCCCGCAGGGCGAGAAGAAGGACGACAGGAACCCCACAGTGTCCATGTGAACCGAAGGGAGAGGAAGATGAGACTCATGCGTTACGCCGTCGCGGACGGGTGCCGTCGGGTGGAGGCGGAGGAGCCGAAGTGGCCCCGCTACCAGGACGCCGAACTCCAGTTGGCCGACATCGTCGAGGCGGTCAACGGCCGGCTCGGCTCGACCGTCAAGAGCGCGTGGTTCGACACGCAGAAGCCGCTCGTCCACGTGGACCTGCTGTACGCCGACTCCAGCATGGTGGCCGGGGTGCTCCAGAACGGCGCCCTGGCGCGAGAGCTGTGCTCCGTCGCGACCCGCTTCGGCTACCGCGTGGACCGCGTCGACACGAACATCGGGGCGATGGCCACCGGCGACCAGCCGTCCATGACGGTCGTGATGGCGAAGATCCAGCCGCCAGCCGAACCGAAGCAGAAAAAGGCAGCGAAGGTGGACAAAAAGCCGCAGACTGAGCCGAAGTCAGCGAAGAAGTCGATAGTCCCGCCGACCCCTCCATCATCTGGCATCATTGGAGGTGGCGTTGGACCCGGCATCATAAGTGGGGATTGAGTAAATTCTAGTCTGGCTGGGTCGGGGTTGCAGAAGACAGAAGAAGTGGCTGGGAATATGAGACCACGGCGCTCGCGCCGGAACCAAAACGGAGGATAACCATGAAAAGGAACGCAATCGGAATCACGCTTTGTTTGGCCGCGGCGATCCCCGCCGCGGGCTGCCAGTCCGCCGGCGGGCGCAACTGGCAGTTCAACGTGGACGCGTACGCCCCGCAGGTGACTGCCATCGCCAAGGCGGCCACCGTCAACCTCCTGAGGAACGCGAAAGCCGACAAGATCGCGATCGTCGGCGCCGCGGCCGGGACGGTGTCGGCGGCGCTGGGCAACGACATCAAGCTCGACCCGAACCTCGCGCAGAGCCAGATCCGGGCGCTGATCGAGAAGAGCGCCCCCGCCGTCGCCGCCGACAAGGGCGTCATGTCCATCGTCGAAGTGGCGGTGTCGGTCGCGGTCGGGCAGGTGGAGCACATCGCGAGGAAGTACGGCCCGAAGTTCGACCAGTCGGCCATCACCGTCAAGCTGGTCCGGGCCGCCTTGGCTGGCGTGAAGGAGGGCGCCGACGCCCTGCTGCTGCCGGGAGGCCCGCCGCCGATCCCGGGCTAGACCGACGTCCGGGTAGCGTGGCGGAACGCGGGAAAGGGGGCACCGAGGCGAAGCGCGCCGAGGTGCCTCAGCCCTGCTCGGGAGCGGAATTGGCTCGCCCGATGTCGCCGCGCTAGGCTAGCGGTCGCCAGCCGGCGCGGCTCATAAAGTCTTTGGGCAGCAGACAGCGCGGTGCCGCTCGATTGGCGAAGCGCTTAGGACGACGGCCCGGAGGAGGCTACATGGGCGATTTCCACGGCTACGACACGTCGGACGACTACTTCATCGAGGCCGTGTGGCCGCTCGCGTCCCGCGAGCTGCGGCGGCTGTCCAAGACCAGGGGCTTCAGCATGCGCGGCCCGGGCCGCGCCCTGAGGGGCAAGGAGGTCGCCAGCGAACTCTCCGGCAGGATGATCGAGCTCGTCGTGGACGTCCCGAACCCGAAGCGCGGCGGCACCGACCCGCTGGTCGTCCGCGCCGACGGCAGCTACATGACCTCGGGCGACGGCGAGTACTCGATACACATGGAGTCGCCGTTCTTCACGGGGACGCACGGCTGGCACGAGCCGATGTCCGGCGACCCGCAGGCGGACGCGAAAACAGCGGCGGAGGCCATCGCCGACATGGTGGACGACATGCGGTTCGCCCGCCCGGGGCTGGAGGAGGGGCTGGTGCCCAAGGGGCCGGCGCCCACCGCCGGCGCGCGGAAGGCCCATCTGCCGTCGCCGACCGGGCCGTGGCGCATTTGGGCGTACGAACACGACAAGGACGGCGAGGGGTGCGTCCGGCTGCACGCCAACACCGACGCCCCCTGGTCCGCCGAGGCCGCCGAGCGGTGCGCCGAGGAGGTCGGGAAGCTCGCTGGCATGTCGGTGTACGACTACGAGGAGGACGGCGAGGGGTGCGTCCGGTTGCACGTCAACACCGACGTTCCATGGTCCGCCGAGGCCGCCGAGCGGTGCGCCGAGAAACTCGGCATCGTCGTGTCCGGCGACGCGCGCGCCGCCGTCCCCGGGGCGCCCACCGCCGCGCGGCGGATCGCGTCCCGCCTGGTCGGGGCGTCGAGGAAGGTGCACCTCAAGGTCGTCCTGAGCGTGTTCGCCGTCGCCGACGACGACGAGGGCTTCGACTTGGGCGAAGCCGTCCGCGAGGCGTTTTCCGAGCTCGGCCACGCGGAGGGCCTGGACGTGCAGGACGTCACGGTGGAGTCCGTCGGGGTCACCGACAGCCGGTGACCGGAGGGCGCACGATGGGGCCCACACGCGCCGCCGCAGCCGCGCACCGTATCGCCGCCCGGCCCGCGGCCACCCACGACGAGATACTGGACCTGATCCGGCGCGCCCGGCGGCGCTACCGCGGCCGACTGTCCGGCGGCAACTGCGGGCAGTTCGCGTACGCCCTCGGCAGGTTCCTCGGGCGCGGCGAGATCGCGCTCCTGACCGAGTCTGGGCTCGAGGAGGACGACCTGAGGCACGGGGACGCCGACGTCTACCACGCGCTCCTCCAAGTCGACGGACGCCTCTACGACGGCGGCGGCGAGGCCGACGCCGCCGGCCTGGCGCGCCTCGCGGAGGCGGAGTACGGGGATGGCGACCCGACCCTGTGGAGGGAGTTCCCGCTGGACGAGGACACGCGGCGCGTCATCAGCGGCCAGACGGCGTGGGACATCGAGTGGACGGACTTCCACAGGTTCCTCGAGGACCCGCCGGAGTCCGGCGAGGGGACGGCCGCCATCAAGACCGCCGCCGTCGACTTCTCCAAGGACGAGGAGTGGCGCGACCCGTTCTTCGGGCACACCGAGGAGGGGCTGAGGCGGCTCCGCGCGTGGTTGAGGGCGAACAGGAACACCTTCGTCACGCTCTACCACGGCACGAGCGCCGGGCACAACGTCGCCGGGCCGGATGGCGAGGGCCTCCTCCCGACGAGCCCGGGCCGGGCCAAGTCGCTCCAGAGCGCGCGCGGGTGGGTCCACCTGTCGGTCTACCCGGACGCGGCCGAGGCCTTCGGCAGGATGGCGTACCCCCGCCAGGACGTCAACGTGTACGCCGTCACCGTGCCTGTCCTCCGGCTCAGGCCGGACGCCGACCAGCTCAGGAACATGCGGTACTGGTCGGGCGACCAGGGGATCGGCGGCGACCTGGCCTCCAGTCTCGTCCACGGCGGTGCCGCGAGGGTGAGGGGCGCGGTGGCGCCGTACTCGCTCGCCCTGGACCACGCGCGCAAGGCTGGCGGTTGACGGCCAGACCTCTTCGACCGGAACGCGGTTCATAAAGTCTTTGGGAAGCAAGGACCGCGTCGAGACATGAAGCGTTCATGCCTTTGAAACAAACGGAGATTTCCAGGCCGCAAATGACACTGCGGCGATTCGGAGGATCCTGAGATGCTGTACCAACTTGGCGAATCGGTGAAGAACGCGGCCGCGGCGGACGCCACGGCGAAGGCGGACGCGGCCGAGGCCGCGGCGGAGGCGGCCGCGGCGGCGGACGCCACGGCGAAGGCGGACGCGGCCGAGGCCGATGCGAAGGCGTACACCGACACGAAACTGAGCGGCATCGACCTGCCGGAGCTGGTCGAGCTTTCGTCGGAGATCGGGATGCTCGACGAGACGGTGCCGGCCTTTCCGGCGGCCGCGTCGTTCGACCTGTCCGACGTGGTGCCGTCCGGGGCCGTCATCATCGGCGTGCAGGTGAAGCTGGTGACCGCCGTCACTGGGGCGGGCGGGGCGACCAAGGTGGGGATCGGCACGGCGGCCGTCCCGGACAAGTACGGGAAGACCACGGGGCTCGCCTCCGGGCTGCTCATCAGCACGACGCCGAACTGGGCGGTCCTCGGCGCGCCGGAGACCATCAACCTTTACGCCGTGGACGACGACGGGGCCGCGGCTGGGGAGATTGGCGGGGGGATCTACGAGAGCATCAAGGTCCGGGTGATGTACACCCAGGTCGCGCCCCTGCCGTAGGAGCGCGAGGCGCTTCGGCGGTCGGGGTAGAGCGCAAGAGGGGCGTCCCGGTACGCGGGCGCCCGACTGGCGCGGACGCCGAGCGCCCGCTGTCGGTGCGGTCGAGAACTCGCTCAGGCCGGACGCCGGCCAGCGCGGCGTTGTACTCTGCATCGGGACGTGCATAAGGCACCCGCGCCGCTTGAAGCCGATGGGGATGTTCGAGCCGCAACGGCACCAGCACAGCGGAGGCTCCTGAGATGCTGCACCAGCTCGGCGAATCGGTGACGAACGCGGCCGCGGCGGACGCAACGGCGAAGGCGGACGCGGCCGAGGCGGCGGCGGAGGCGGCCGCGGCGCTGGACGCAACGGCGAAGGCGGACGCGGCCGAGGCGGCGGCGGAGGCGTACACCGACGCGCAACTGGACGGCATCGACCTGCCGGAATTGGCCGAGCTCACGCAGGAAGTGGGCATGCTGGACGACACGGTCGGCCTCGACCCGGCGGCCGCGTCGTTCGACTTGTCCGTCGTCGTCCCGGCCGGATCCGTGATAATCGGCGCCCAGCTCAAGCTGGTCACGGCGGTCACCGGCGCGTCCGGGGCGGCGAGGGTGGGGTTGGGGACGCCCGGGGACGCGAACAAGTACGGGATGACCGCGGGACTCACGAGCGGGTTGACCATCAGCAACATCCCGGATTGGAAGCCCCTCGCCGTCACGGAGTACATCCGGGTGTACGCGCTGGGGGCCGGGGGAGGCGCCGCCGGGACGATCGGCGGGTCCGCGGAAAGCCTCAAGGTGCGGGTCATGTACGTCTCGCTCGCGTCGGTCGCCATACTCAGGGCGGCCCACGTGGTCTTCTACCACCCGCTGGACGACTTCACGGAGTACACGCGGGGCCAGGCGTGGGCCGGGAGCGGCGTGTTCGTGCCCGGGAAGATCGGGAGCGCGGAGTCGGCGGTCACCGCCGATGGCTTCTCCTGGGGGGCGCTGAACACATACGACACCGCCGTGGAGTTCCACGAGATGGCCAAGATCGATTCGTCCCGCGTCCTGCTGGCGTTCAAGGACGGCGGCACGACGAAGGTCAGGGTCTGCACGGTGTCCGGCAGCGACGTGACCGTCGGATCAGAGTTCAGCGTGCTCGCGTCGGACTCGAACGGCTTTGAGATTGGGCTCGCGACGCTGGGCAGCGCGCGGTTCCTGCTCGCGTCGAGGAGCGGCAACGTCGGGAAGTGCATCGTCGCGACCGTGTCCGGGACCAGCGTGACGCTCGGCGCCGAGCACGAGTTCGCCCCGTTCGTGCCGCGCGGCGCGCGCGCGGTCGCGCTCGACTCGTCCAGGGTGGCCATCGCCTACTCCGATTACAACGGCGGCGCCGAGGACGGGTACGTCGTCGTCGCGACGGTGAGCGGCACGGATGTGACGTTCGGCACGAAGGCGGGGTTCGGCAGCGGGTTGGCCGAGGACTCCATAGGCCTGTCCCTGATCGACTCGGGCAGGGCCGCGCTGTCCTGGAGGGCTGGTGCCTCCGCGTACTTGGCCGTCGCGTCGTTCTCCGGCACGGACGTGTCGTACGGCGCCAGCGCCCCGTTGGTCACCACCGCCGACGCCGCGAGCCTCACGCGCGTCGCCACGCTCACGGCGTCGAAGGTGGTCGCTCTGTACCACAAGACCTCAAATTCCAACTCCTGGTGGGTCCGGATCGGGACTGTCAGCGGTTCGGCGGTGACGGTCGGGGCGGAGGCGATGGGCCAGAGCGGCAGCTTCGCCGGAGGGCTCTGCACCCTCGACAGTCAGACCTTCGCGGTCCTCTTTTTCTCCACAACCCTGTTCAGTTGGGCGCCCGCGATCCGGAAGGGGACGGTATCCGGCACGTCGGTCACATTCGGCGGCGCATCCACCCCGTTCTCCGGCACCGGCTCGCTCCCGCCCTGGAACACATTCGACATCATCGCCATGAGCGACATGGCCGTGCTGGCCGCCGCCACCAAGGCAGGGTTGACCGACAGCTCGGTCGCCGCCGGGACGCTCGGGCTGGATGCCGCCATGACGGCGCCTACGCCCGGCGCGTACCCGACGGCGGTCGGCGCGACGCGGGTCGTCGCCGCGATGTGGGCCAGGAACCTCACTGGCGGGTCGGCGACCGTCACCGTGGAGCGCGGCTACAGGATCGACATGGCGGCCGCGAGCGTCTCCCTGGGCGGGGCCGCGTGGAGCGGCGCCGGGGTCGCGTCGCTAATGGCCGCGCTGAACGACGGCTCCAGCCACCTGCTCGTCGTGGACTTCGAGAACACGGCGGGGTCCGACTGGCGCCTCCGGACCTCGGTCGACGGCGCCGCGTGGGTGGACCGGGGCGCGCAGGACTCGGGGTCGCAGGCCGTGGCCACCGCGGACACGGCGCCGAGGCTGGCCATCGCGACCGGCGAGGCGGGCCAGTGGATCGACGAGCTGGTGATGTGGGCCGGGGACAAGGCCGCGTTCGCGCCGTTCGCGCCCGAGGAGCTGGCCAACCTGCGCGACCTCGCCGACGCGTTCGGCGAGCCGATGAACCGGTACGGCTGACCGGCGTGCTGAGGGCCATGGCGGGGACGCCGGACGCGGCCGTTTGGCGCGACTCCAGGTCGCGCGGCGTGACGGCTCCGCCGCCGCGGCAGGCTAGAATGGCGCATGCTGTGGGGGGTGGGGGAGTCCAGCAAGCGGGCCGCCGAGGCCGCGGCCGCCGCGGACCTGGACGCCCACCTGGCGGGCCCCCCGACGGCCGGGCCGCTGTCCGTGGCGAAGCTGGACGCCCTGGACTACTGGGCTCGTGAAATAGTCGTAGTCGAGCAGGTTACGACATTCACCGCGCCAGTAGCCTCTCTGAGATTTTTGGAGGTTCCAGCGGAAGCAGTCATTTTGGCGGTGCAAGCTAACCTGGAGACCGCCATAACAGGCGCAGGCGGGGCGGTTAAGGTCGGGATCGGAACCAGCGCCAGTCTCAATAAGTACGGGCAGACCACTGGGCTGACGAAAAACTTGAAGATCATTAGAACTCCCGATTGGGCCTTTTTAGCACCGACGGAAACACTGCAATTTGCTGCCTTACGAGCGAACAATAACCCAGGGGGGACCATCGGTCCGCCGGCTTTCGGGCCAAGGGTTGAGAGGATACGGACGCGGGTGCTTTACCTTAATCTCCCTTCGTTGCCGGATGCCCCGTAAGGACGGTTACATCCTCCAGCCGAGAGGGTGGGGAGGCCGGCCGCAAGGCCGGTCTCCTTTTGTACAGAAGCCTCGACGCAACGGAGCGGCAGGCAAGACAAAACGGCGCGCCGCCCGGAGCCGCTGGCCCCAACGAGCTGGAGCCAACGCCCTACCCCGCCTCCCGCCGCGCATTGGGCGGCGCTAGCCTCATATTGTCTTTGCTTTTCGGCGCAAAATCGTGTCTATGCGCCGATACGCCTTTGTTCGGGAAATCATGTTCCCGTGGGTGCGCCTGCCCGGCGGCGCCGCGCGCGTCATGCGCGCCGGCGAGCACATCGACTACGACGCCGGCACGCAGAGGGGGCACTACTGTGACGGGACTGGCGGCGGGCCCACCGGCGGCACGGGCTTCAGGATCGACGCCAGGGTCTTCGCCGGCCTCCTGAGGAACGAACGCGGGCTGCACGCGCTCGAGGAGGTGGGCCCCGTATGCGACGAGATGTGCGGCGGAGGCGGGGCCTTCGCGGAGGAAGCCGTGGTGCTGGACGAGGTGGTCGGCATGCACGCCCCAGCCGCGTGGTGGGACCTCCCCCCCATCCCCGCCGGGGCAGTCATCGTCTCGGTGGAACTGAACCTACAGGACGCGATCTCCGCCGTGACCGCCGTGAAGGTGGGAATAGGCGTCGCCGCCGATCCCGTCAAATATGGGATAACAGCGAGCCTCTCGGCAAATGAGAAGATCAACACGATCCCGGACTGGGCCGTCCTCAAAACGGAGGAAGACATCCGGTTGTTTGCAGTAGATACTGATGGGGCAGCGGTGGGGACGATCGGGGGCGGGGCCGCGGATGAGGTCCGAGTACGGATTGTCTACCTGACGCCGCCGGGCCTCAATGACGCGTAGGGGTCGCAGCGGCGGGCGCGAGGGCGAGGGGCGCGGTGGCGCCGTACTCGCTCGCCCTGGACCACGCGCGCAAGAAAGGGGCGGCTCCGATCCGGCGCGGCTCATAAAGTCTTTGGGCAGACGGGCGGCGGCATGGACAACATCGCGCGAATAGCCGCCAGGCTGGCGAAGTGGCGGAGCCGCCTGCAAGACAACTACGCAGGCTACGAGGAGTGGTGCGGGTACTCCGACATGTACGGGCTGGCGGGGCGCCTGGGGTTCCCGTCGAACGAGGCCGCGTGGGAGGCGAACCCGACGATCGAGGGATCGACCAACCCAGCCGACTTCCGGACGGTGCCGGAGGGGAAGCGGCGTGCGCCGAAGAAGCCGCAGCTCGGTCCCAGCCGGCCCCGCAAGCAACCCAACTAGCCGGCCCTTTGTGATCTTTTCGGGTTCCGGGCACCGGCGGCCGCGCGGGGTTCGTACATACGCTCGGGCAAACGAAGGAAGCAACGGGAATGGCAAAACACCAGAGCTACAGCCAGGTCAACTACCCGATCCTGCCGCCGCCGCACGTCGCGTCGGGCAGGGAGTGGGCCAACGGCGCGCTCGCGGGCGCGCTCGCGCACATCAACGGCGTCGAGAAGAGGACCGTCATCCGGACGGAGGATGTGTTCTGCGTGTTCGACCCGGTCGCGAGCGGCTTCGACCCGGCGAAGGACACGGTCGTCCTGCCGCCGAAGATCGATCCCGCCCTCACGACCGGCGAGATCGGGTCGGTGCCGCCCCCGCCGCCCCCGCCGCCTTCGCCGACCACGACGGCCCCGCCGCCGGGATTCGGCGCGGAGGCGGAGTTCCTGTCCTCCGCCGAAGCCGACTACATCTCCGTCGCGGCGCTCAGCGGCACCCAGTTCGTCGTCGCGTATCAGAAAACCTCCAATGGCCGCGGCGCGGCAATGGTCGGGACGGTCTCCGGGACGAGCGTCACCTTCGGCGCGGAGGCGGAGTTCTTGTCCTCCGCCGAAGCCGGCTACATCTCCGTCGCGGCGCTCAGCGGCTCCCGGTTCGTCGTCGCGTACGAGGATGGCGCGGACTCCGACCACGGCACGGCCAAGGTGGGCACGGTCTCCGGGACGGGCATCACATTCGGCGCGGAGGCGGAGTTCCTGTCCGCCGACGGCGCCCGCGACATCTCCGTCGCGGCGCTGGACGCTGGCAGGTTCGTCGTCGCGTACCAGGACGGCTCCGACTCCGGGCACGGCACGGCCAAGGTCGGGATGGTCTCCGGATCCGCCGTCGCGTTCGGCGCGGAGGCGGAGTTCCTGTCCGCCGACGGAGCCTTCTTCAACTCCGTCGCGGCGCTGGACGCCGGCAGGTTCGTCGTCGCGTACTCGGACGGCTCCGACTCGAGCCACGGCAAGGCCAAGGTCGGGACGGTCTCCGGGACCGCCATCGCGTTCGGCGCGGAGGCGGAGTTCCTCGCGGGCCTCGCCTACCTGACCTTCGCCGCGGCGCTCGGCCCCGGAAAGTTCGTCGTCGTCTATCAGGACGACGTCGATTCGAGCCAAGGCAAGGCCAAGGTCGGCACGGTCTCCGGGACTGACATAACCTTCGGCGCGGAGGCGGAGTTCCTCTCCACCTACCAGGCCTACTACATCTCCGTCGCGGCGCTCAGCGGCACCCAGTTCGTCGTCGCCTACAGGGACGGCTCCGACTCGAACCACGGCACGGCCAAGGTCGGGACGGTCTCTGGGACCGCCATCGCGTTCGGCGCGGAGGCGGAGTTCCTGTCCGCCGACGGCGCATACTACGTCTCCGCCGCGGCGCTCGGCGCCGGCAAGTTCGCCGTCGCGTACAAGGACGCCGCCGACTCCGGCCACGGCACGGTCAAGATCGGGTCGGTGCTCCCGCCGCCGACCACGACGGCCCCGCCGACGACGTCCCCGCCGATAACCACCACGACAACCACGGCTCCGCCGCCGGGCTTCGGCGCGGAGGCGGAGTTCCTGTCCGCCGGTCAAGCCGACTATGTCTCCGCCGCGGCGCTCAGCGGCGCGCAGTTCGTCGTCGCGTACCGGGACGACCCCGGCTCCAACCACGGCACGGCCAAGGTGGGCACGGTCTCCGGGACGGGCATCACATTCGGCGCGGAGGCGGAGTTCCTGTCCGCCGACGGCGTCGATGCCCCCTCCGTCGCGGCGCTGGGCGCCGGCGAGTTCGTCGTCGCGTATCGGGACGACGCCGACGGGGGCCACGGCACGGCCAGGGTCGGGACGGTCTCCGGAACGGGCATCGCCTTCGGCGCGGAGGCGGAGTTCCTGTCCGCCAACGGTGCCTTCGACGTCTCCGCCGCGGCGCTCTCCGCGACGCAGTTCGTCGTCGCCTACATGGACGGCGCCGACTCCGGCCACGGCACGGCCAAGGTGGGGACCGTCTCCGGGACCGCCATAGCCTTCGGCGCGGAGGCCGAGTTCCTGCCCGCCGACGGCGCCGGCTCCATCTCCGTCGCGGCGCTCGGCGCCGCGCGGTTCGTCGTCGCGTACAGGGACGAATCCGACTCCGGCCACGGCAAGGCCAAGGTGGGAACCGTCTCCGGCGACGCCATAGCCTTCGGCGCGGAGGCCGAGTTCCTGCCCGCCGACGGTGTCCGCTGCAACTCCGCCGCCGCGCTTGGCGCCGACAAGTTCGTCGTCGCCTGGAGGGACGACTCCGACTCCGGCCACGGCACGGCGAAGGTCTGGGGGTAGGCCGCATTGGCCAACCGCCGGAGCCGCTGGACTACGGCCCGACGGGGTTTCTGGCTCTCGCCACGATCTCGACGCCCAGGCCTCGGCCACCCCGGATGAGCCAGCGCGCCGCCGAGCGCGCGGCTTTTGTGTACTTTTGCGCTTCCGCGCCGCTGTGCATGCGCCCGCGCGGCCCGCAGCAGGCGGGGCCGCGCGGCCCGTACATGACGCCTGAACAAACGAAGGAGGTAACGGAGACATGGCCACCACCACGATGCCGCCGACGACCACGACGGCCCCGCCGATGACGCCGGCCCCGCCGGCCAGGAACCAGAGCTACAGCCAAGTCAGCTACCCGATCCTGCCGCCGCCGCATGTCGCGTCGGCCGGGGTGTGGGCGAACGGCGTGTTCGCGGGCATACTCGCGCACGCGAACGGCGTCGAGAAGAGGAAGGTCATGCGGACGGAGGACGTGCACTACACGTTCGACCCGGTCCTGAGCGGCTTCGACCCGGCGAAGGACACGGTCGTCAAGCCGCACCAGATCGATCCGCAGATCACCTCGGGCGAAACCGCGTAGGACGAAACCGCGTAGGACGGGCTGGAAGGGAAGGGCCGCTGGTCGCCCTCTTCGCCGTCGCGGACACGGTGGCGAGCATGGACTACGTGCCGGATCCCGCCACCTCGCGGGCCACGGCTCCTTGATTTGATTTCGACACTGTAACTCGCCGCGCCACTCACCCGAAGGGGCGATGCAAGGGCGAGTCCATGCGCTGGCCGGACGCCGCTGGCTTGGCGGGGTTCAGTCTTCGCGCCACGCGCTGGCGCAGCCGCACGCCGGGCACTTCGGGCGGCCGCAGGGGCTGCGCCGGCACGCGCGCCTCCACGCCCTACGCGTCCACCATCGCTGACGCCGCGCAGGCTGCGGAGCATCTTCGTGAAATGATAGGCGTGCAGCCTCCACGAGTGGACCCGCGGCCCGAGGGCGAACTTCGGGTCGAAGTCCAGCCAGCGGGGGCGCAGGCCGTAGTCCCGCACATGGCTCAGGAACAGGGAGAACGAGAACGGGTTGTACCCCCAGCGCCAGTACGAGCCGCGCCCGAAGTCCCAGAAGTCGTCCTGCGACCAATTGCAACTGCCGCAATTTCTCGCTCCTGTCGCGCGGGGCTAACAGCATCCCGTTGCATTCCCACCACAGTTGGACCGCCGCCGCCGCGCAGTCGAGCAGCGGCCTGCCGAGATAATCCGCGGCCAGGCCGGCGACGAGGCACGCGAAGTGCGCCCACGACCCGAAGTCGCGGCACAACACGCCCTCGTCCGGCTCGCTTTTTGTCACAGTGACGCTCTAGTAGACGGCGGATTCGCCCACATGTCCCGCTGGTACTGCACCGCCTCCTGATCGCCGGCGGCGGCCAAGGCATCGTTCATGGCGTTCCGCGCCCTTACCACCGCTTCCATCACTTCGTGCGCGCCTCTCTCCGACGCCATGGATATTTCGTTGGCTAGCGCGTTGCGGAGGTGCCTCAGCCTCGCCAGCCTCAGATCCATCCATCCTTGTCCACCTCCATTGTGTTGCTCTATCCCCGCCATCTCCGTCACTTCCTTCCGCCGCGACGTCCTCCGGATAACTCCGCAGAAACCAGTCTCGGCATCGTACGCTGGCCAGCGGCGCAAGTCAAGCTAGCATGCCGGGCGATGGTGCTGGCGAAATGGAGGGCGAGATGACGGGGATCATGGTGGTCGCGGCCTTCGCGGTCGCGTCGGCGCTCCTGGTGGGCGGGTTCGTCCACTCGCGGTTCGGCAGGGGCGGGATGTTTCTGGAGGGCCTCGGCGAGTTCATGTTCGCGGAGGTTCCCCGCGCGCGGCCGGCCTGGCCCTGGCGGTCGCCGCGTTGGCGGTGTGGCGGCTGGCGCCCGCGTGGGCGTGGCTCCCGGCGGCGCTGTCGATCTGCGCGTCCGCGAGCATGCTCGCGGTGTTCGCCATCTCAAAGGCCGCGGACTGCCTCTCCAAGCGACGGCACCGTCCCGGTCACTAGCCCTTGAGGCCGAGGAGGTCGTCGTCCGGGCCGTGCGGTGGACGCGTCACCTTGTCCGCGGCGTCCCGGATGTCCGTCTCGGCGCCGTGGGTCTGGTCGTCCAGCTTGTTTTTGTCCTCGGCGTCCTTGGCGCGCTTCTTCCAGTACTCCCACTTCATGAACGACGCGACCCAGCCGAGCAGCTTCAGGATGTCCTTGAGTGCGATCATTTTCCCCCCTGCGTGTATAGTGGAACATGAAAAAACCTTACAATGTGGCGTGCGCGATTCTTCTGGCCATCTCAGGCTGCGCCGCGGGCGGCCCGAGACAGAAGTGGCCCGTCCTCCCAGAGTACCCGCGGCCCCAGACGCCGCAGGTCAGCCGGGCTGAGCTGCTGGACGCGATCGGCGGGATGCCGCCTGGCGAGCAGCGCGAGAGGCTGCGCGCCCTCGCGGTGAAGGTGACCGACGAGCTGGTCGAGGCCTGGCGGGACTTTGCGTTCTGGGGCGACAGACTGAACGCGGCCGTCCTGGAGTACAACAGGCAGGCCGAGGAGCACAACCGGTAGTCTTGCGTTGCGTACATCTGTGCCAGGCATCCGGAAGGCAGCGGGACGCATGACGATAGAATGGAGAACATGCGAACCGTAGCACACGGCGAGGTCTGGTTTCCACCTGAGATAGCCCAACAGGTTATAGAACTGATGAGGCTCCAGTGTTCGGCGGTCCGCTCCGCCTATCAGGCGGCCCACAAGCACGGGCTGTCCGGCAACGGCGTCCGCGTCTACGTCAAGCGCAACTACATGGCAGGGCTTAACCAGCGGTACGTCTCCGACGCCTGCTCCGTCGCCTCCGGGATCAAGCATGATCACGCGCTGTTCGGGGGTCGCGAGGCGTGGGAGAAGCTCCAGACAGTCGCGCTGACGAAGGCGGAGTGGCAGGACGGGCGGAACTCGCGGCTCTACTCCCGCGGCGACCGTTCTCGGGGTCACGAGCGCAACGCGAACATCCGGATCACCGGCGACAGGCTCCTGGTCAACGACCCGAGCGGCCGCGGCCGCTGGATCGAGGGGCGACTGTTCGTCCCGGAGAAGTGGAGGGAGGGGCTGTCCAAGGCCGCACTCTACGACGTCAGGATCATCCGCCGGAAAAACGGGAAGTTCACCGTGGCGGCGTCGTGGGAGGTTACGCCTCCTCCAGTCGTCACGGACCGCTCTCGCGGCGCGCTCGGCGTCGACTCAAATCCCGATGTGGTCGCCGTCGCCGACGTCTCCGCGGACGGGAACCTGCTCGCCCACCGCTCCATCGGCTCGCAGAGGCTCCCGTTCGCCTCCAAGGCGAAGCGCGACAACGACGTCCGCATCCTTGCCAAGCGTGTCGTCGATGAGGCAGCGCGGCTCGGGAAGCCGATCGCGCTGGAGAAGCTGAAGTTCCCCGCCGGGTCGCGCAGCGCCGGCTACCGCAAGTTCCGCCGGGCGAAGGCGAACTTCGTCTGGCGCAAGATATTGGACGCGGTGGCCTCGCGCGCGGAGCGGTCCGGCGTGGAGGTGATCCGGGTGCATCCGGCGTTCACGTCGGACCTGGGCGAGCTCAAGTACGCGCGGATGTACTCCATGAACAGGCACGCGGCCGCGGCCCTCGTCATCGGGCGGCGCGGCGCCGGGTTCCTGGAGAGGCAGGACTTTACGGTGACGCCGGACGCGTCGGGAAGTAACCGGGTGAACCTTGAAGGAAGATCCCGGTCCATGTACCTGACGCCGAAGGCGTACTCGTGGATGCAGGAGCGTTTCCTTCACGACCGGGGAAAACTTTCAGACCCGTTGGGTCTGAAAGATTGTCCCGGGTCGCATCCGAAGCCAGCCGACCTCACAGGTCCGGGACCGGCACCGGGTTTGAGACCCGGCATTCGGCCTGGCGCGATTTCAGACCCCGCAGGTCCGGAGTCGTCCATGGCCCTTGGTCTCACGACTTGGGACAATCTTTCAGACCCGTCGGATCTGAAAGTTTTCCCTGGTCGTAGCGTAGGCGTAATTCCTGCGGGCGAATCGGGGGCCAGAACTGGTCGCCCCCGTGGATGGGTGGCCGTGGATGGTTCTGGACCAAACAGTCTGGGATTCAAAAATCGGTCGATGCCATTTCAGAGTGCAGAAAGGCACCCTCGGAAGTCCGTGAATTTTCCGCGAGCTTCCTAAACCAGGGCAGAACGGACCCGGAGTTCGGGCCATCTCCGCCTGCGGCTGTTTGAGAACCAGGAATACACCCGGCCTGCGGTTTTCGGCCCGCTAAGAGAAGAACCCCTTGACCGCAGCGGTCGGGCGCGATACAATGGGTGCTGGGCGTCCTTAGCCGCCCAGCGTATCGGGGCCGAAACGGAATCGACGTATGTCTGAAGCGGGTTCGGTGCACGCCGTGGTTGGTCGGCGGGCCACGTAAAAAGCCGTCCAAAATTCAAGTGGCATCGGCACCTTGAAACTCGCCGCGTAAGCGGCGCGTCCCCGCCGGGGCGGTCCCCCGCGGCGGAGGGCGAAAACAGGGATCTGGCCCACGGAATCCTGGCACGGGCACACCGGGGGCGAGACAAAAACGTGCTAAGCGAGGCGAAGCCCCTCCGGCGGGCGGCGCCGAGACGAAAACCAAACCGCCGGACAAGCGTGTGGACGAACCGCCCGTGAAGGGCAGAACGGACCCGGAGGTCGGACTCCGGCGGCTCCACCAAGATGAACGCCCGCGGCCGGGCGGCCACCACCGCCCGACCGCTGGCTTTTTTTCGCGCGCTATAATTCGGCATGAGGACACTGGCGCTGCTCTGCCTCCCGTCGATGCTCGCCTCCATGGCCCTCGCGGCGTGGGGGCTCCTGCGACTGTGGACCCCGTCTGGCGCGGCCGGCTGGGCCGGGATGGCGCTCCTGTGGCTCCTCTGCGCCGCCCTCGACGTCGCTGTCCACGCCGCAGTGGTCGCGCGCCTCGTCCCGGACTCGGCGCAGGAGGCCGACGCGGTCCGGAGGCGCATGGACCGCCTCCGCGGGATAGCCGACGCCAACGAGGCGCAGTCCAAGGGTCCCCTCGCCGGCCCCCGCCTCCGCGGCCCCGGGCGTTGATATAGTTTTCACGCCTCGCCCCCGGTGTCGAGCTGAGGAGGTCCAAGAATGGCTTTCCACAACATACGCGCGTACTTCACCGGGTTCAACTACGAACCCGACCCAGACCCGCAGCGGCAGGCGGAGCCGGACGCGGCGCCGCAGTCCATCGGCCTGCAATCGATCGTCGAGACGATCGTGCGCGAGAAGGTCAACCAGGAGCCGGAGGAGCAGTCGTCGACCGCCGAGGGGGACACGACGTTCAACGACCTGATCGAGCGGCACGAGGAGGAGACCGTCGCGGGGCCGGAGCCGATGCCCAGCGTGCTGGACGGCATCCCGGTGGACGCGCCCGGCGGCTCGACCGACCTGCCCGCCGAGAGGATCGTGGACAACGGCCCGGAACCCGCGCTCGGGCCGGCTCCGGACGACGGAGCCGCGCCGGACGGCCCAGCGGTGGACGCTGTCGACGCGCCGGGCGCGACCGACACGGCCGACGTGGCCGACCGCCTCGGCCTGGATGGCCTGTTCGGGCCGCAGCAGGAGGGGCCGCAGGGCGGGCCGCAGCAGGACGGGCCGCAGCAGGGCGGCATGCTCGGCGAACCCGGCTACGACGACGTCGTGGAGGAGGCGCTCGGGTACGGCAGGGAGGATGCGGACGAGACGAAGGGCGAGGGGTACGAGGCGGGCGAGTGGCCGCCGCCGGAAGACGAAGGCGAGGCGCTAGAGGACGTCGAGGATCTGCTGCCGGAGGACGACGAAGTCCTCGGCGAGCCGGCCGTCGTCGGCGACCGCGGGTTCCTGAGGAGCATCCTGCGGGCTCCGGAGCGGCGCGCCGCGGTCACCGCGCGCCGGCTGGCCGCCGTCATCATCAACATTGGCATCGACGGGGAGGACGAGGACGTCGCCGTCGGCCTGACGGGCGGCCCCGACGGGGCCGACTTCGACTTTGAGACGGAGGCCTCCGCCGCCGCGCGCCGGGTGCTGGCCAGCGACGTGACCATCAACATCGACATAAGCGGCGGGCCGGACGAGCCGGACCTCGAGGGGCTCGGTGACCTCCCGGAGGCCGAACCGTGGGCGCCCGAGCCGGAGGAGCCGTCGGGGGAGGACGTCGCCGGGCCGCCGATGAGCGACGAGGAGCTCGTCGAGGGCCTGAAGGCCGAGCCGGGGAGGGGCCGGAGCGAACGGGACAAGAAGCCGGAGAAGGGCCAGACCAAGCAGGACAAGATGGAGGCGTTCGACGAGCTCGACGACCTCGGCGACGTCTTCAAGCCCGGCGCCGAGTCCGGCGGCGAGACCGGCGAGACCGGCGAGACCGGCGAGATAGAGCAGCTTGGAGTCTGACGGGTGTCCATTACCTGCTTCGCGACCCGCGAATTGCCGGACGGGATCCACGCTGCCGCATCGCGGCGCGCTCTCGGGCATCCTGATCGACTGCATGGCCGGCCCACGGCAGGCTGCGTTTTGGCGGGGGGCGACTTGATGAACCGTTCGATTGACATCGCCCGCGCCCTGGCCGAGGCCCGCCTGCGGTTCGCGGCGGCGGACCTCCGGAAGAGGTTCCGCCAGGCGAAGCAGTGGAAGCCGGAGCTGCGGCCGCTGATCGATCAGTGCGTCGGCAAGGTCTTCAACGACGGGCTGAGGATAGTCTCCTTCCTGTACGACAGGGCGTCGGAGTCCGTCGTGCTCGAGGTGGACACGAACCGCGAGGGCGTGTATGTTTTGCTATCCACGGATTTGGTAGCGGAGGCCCGGGAGGACGGGTCCGGGCTGGAGTACAGCCTGGCCCGCGCCCAGGCGGCGATCTACAACGAGCAGAACATCCACAAGCGCACCGCCGACTTGTCGCCCGACGCCGCCAAGGTTTATAAGAGCATAACCGACTTCCAGACCGCCTACCTGCGGCCCGGGATGCGGAAGCTGAGCGTGTCGCTCCAGGGCCTCATGAAGGAGAGGAAGGACGAGGAGCAGGAGGAGGCGAAGACGGTGGAGGCTAAGTAATGGACAGGGCCGTGTCCTGCTCGGCGACCATGATGGGCGTGCGGTACGACGCGCGGGAGCTGTGGGAGTTCGCGAGGTCCACGACCGCCGCCTGCTGCCTCGCGGGCGGCGCGTGCGCCGACCTCGCCGCCGACCAGTGCGACTCCGCCGGCGGCGCGTGGCAGGGGCCGAGCCTGGAGCCCTGCCCGGGGCCGTGCGCCGGCTCGCCGGGGCCGGCCGTGGACCGGGGCACCGCGCACCTCACGCGGTTCTGCTCCATGCTCCTGGCCGTCAAGCCGGACCTGGAGAACGCCCCGCTGCCGCTCTACTTCCGGGTCCCGATCGCCGGCAGGGGCTCGCTGGACGTCGTCTTCACCAGCCGCGCGGCCTTCCTCGGCAGGCTGCTGCCCCCGAGGTGCGCGGTGGCCGAGGGCGACATCCCCGCCGACCTGAGGGTGCCGCAGGAGCCGCCGGGGACGCTCGCCCCCGGCGGGGACAGGGACGCGGCGGCCGACGTCGAGACCTTCCTGCGCAGGGCCGACTTCCTCAGGCAGTTCGACGGGGGCGAGCGGTGCTGCCCCAACCCCGGCAGCCGCCCGGCGGATCTGCCGGACCTGTCGTGCGCCGAGCTGGACGCCATACTGGACGCCATAAGGGCCCTTGGTGCCGACCCTGACGAGGCGCCATCCGGGCAGGAGCCGCTGCTCGGGGCCATCGAGGCGCTGCTGCGGAACAGGATCCACGAGCGGTTCCAGAGGTCGCAGGTCGTGGAGGCGCTGGCCTCGACGGCGCTGTCCGTCGAGGCGAGGCGCCGCATCTCGGAGGCGCTCGGTGTCGGCGAGGCGTTCTCCGACGAGGCCGCCCTGATCCGCCTGCAATTGGAGCGGGAGGGCCTGCTGGACCGGCCGCGGGAGGAGGACGAGGCGTCGTCGGAGGCGGCCACCATACTGCGGGGCATCGACGGGATGGCGAGGGCCGCCGGCGCGGCGGGGCTGCCCAGGTTCGGCCCGGTCGCGCAGGTCGCGTGGTCCACGCTGTACAAATGGTCGCACGCGGCGTGCTGCATGCCGGACGGCTCCTGCCGGGAGGTGTCGCACACGCCGACGCACTCGCCCCTGCCGGACGAATGCGCCGACCTCGGCGGCGCGTCGTGCGGGGATGGCAGCGGCTGCGACCCGAACCCGTGCGCCCACGGTTGCCTGCCCCCGCCAGCGCCCCCCGCCGGGCCGCGGGCGCCCAGAACGGTCGGCCCGGAGTTCTAGCGCCCCCCGCACAGCCCCGCCGCCTCGCCCATGAGCGCCGCGAGGCGTCTCCTCGCGGAGGCCCGCTTCGCCAACGCGTGGCCTATGCACAGCGCCAGCGCGAGGAGCAGCCCCCCTACGCACCAAACCAGAGCGCCTCGCCCCACGGCGGCGGCCAGGGCGGCCAGGGCCGCGCTGACCGCGGCGACGACGGCCACCCGCCTCGCCTCGCGACGCGCCCAGTGGTACTCGCCGTGCGCCTCCTCCATCGCCCGCATCTTCCCGTCCAGCGCCGCCCGCGTCTCCCCGTCGATCATCATCGCTTCCTCCCGGTGTTATACGCCGCCCGCGTCCCCCCGTCAATCGGCGTCGTTGGGCGCGCGGGTAGAATACGGTGGCCGCAAAGTGACGCCGCGGGGCTGCGGGCGGTTTGGACAAGGAGGACGCGCGATGCCGAGGACCTCGGACAGGAAGCGGGACAAGACGCTGGCCAGGAAGCGGATGAACGAGAGGGCGCGGGCCGACCGCCGCAGGTCCGCCGACGCCGAGGCGCGGAGGGTGCGGACGGCCCCGCTGTCCGAGGTCTGGCCCAGCGAGAGGGACTTCCCGAGCGGCAAGGACGTCGACGACAGGCTGAAGAAGGTCTCGCTGAGGAGGGTCTTCGCCCGCCTCCAGGGCGACTTCCCGGAGCTCGTCGAGGACCTCCGGCCCCTGCTGGCCCATGTCGGCAGGCCCCCGGGCCTGGAGGCGTGCAGGAGGCTGACGGCCGCCCTGACGCTGTCGGCCTGGCGCGAGTACGCCGACATCCCGCGCTTCGCGCCGATGGTCGTCGTGGGGCCGCAGAAGGACATCCGCGTGGGCCATGTCGGCGTCGAGGGCGACGCCGTCGGGAACGGGCCGTGCGTCCGCTACAGCGACTACAACCCCGTCCTCTTCCTCGCGAAGACGGGCAAGGTCGGCGCGGTGTCGTACCGCCAGCGCGCGCTGGAGGGGATGTCGACGTTCCTCGCGCCGGAGGGCCGGCGGACGTCGGCCCTGCTGCTCGACGCCGCGCACGGCGCGGCGATCCGCAGGGAGGCGGTCCTGGACGGCGACCTGATCCAGCCGGAGCCCGGCGCGCCCGCGAGGGCGGCGTGGGACCCCGCGCCGTTCCGCCGGCTCGCGGACGCCGCGGCGGCGGCGGTGGAGGCGCTGGCGCCGCCCGAGCCGGTGGTCAAGTGGCGGGTGGAGAGGAAGGACGACCGCAGGCGCCTCCTGACCGACGAGAAGGGCGCCTGGAGGCCGTTCGACACCAGGGAGGAGGCCGAGGCGGCCATCCCGCTGGTCGTGGACGGCGACGCGCTGGGCGGGGCGGAACCCAAACCGGACGGCTCCTGGGCGGCGATGGAGACGCCCGTCGTCACCGCCGACGTGAACCCGGCCGCCGCCCTCCGCGCGAAGTCGGACGCGTCCGCGGCCCTGGCCAGGTCGCGGCCGCTCGGGCCGTGCGCCGCCCTGGAGTGCGTCGCCTCGGCGGCCAAGGCCCTGGGGCGGGCGACGGGGGCATGGGGCCAGAACCGCGCCTCCGCCGAGGCCGCGCTCGCCGCGCTGGGCGAGGCGGAGGCGGCCGCCGCGGGCGCGCCGAGGACGCCGTCCGTCGCCATCTGGCTCGACACCGGCACGCTGGAGCCGGACGGGGGCAGGGTCCACGCGAAGGTCGGGTACCTGCCGCTGTGGATGCACGAGGAGAAGGCCCACGTCGTCGCCGAGGCGTTCCTGCCGTGCGGCGCGCCGGGCACGCCGGAGCACGGCGCGCCGGGCATGGAGGCCATGGGCTCGGCCGAGGCGACGCTCGCGGGCCTCGTCGCGGCGTACGGCTCGCGGGCGACGGTGGCGGCCCTCGTCGAGAGGGGCCTGGATCCGCTGCTCGTCTCGCGGCCCGGCCTGGGCGAGAGGGCGACCTTCGTCCCGCTGGCCGGGTTCGTCACCTCGACGGAGGAGAGGCTGGCCGGGCGCTGACGGCCGGCGTGGGCCGCCGCAGGCGCGCGCGGCGCGGCGGGGGGTATAATGCGGCGTGCTCGGGTCGCGTTGGATTGAAATGGAGGTGCTTCGTGCGTAAGCTGTTCCTGTTTGTTGCGGTCGCGGTCGCGGCGGCGTCCGCGGCCGCGCGCGGCGGCGCGGCCGCCGCCTCGCCGGTTCCCGTCCCCCCGGTGGCCGACGCCGCGTCGGAGACGGCCTCGGCGGACAGCCCGGTCTCGTTGGCGGACGCGCAGGGGTTCGACGTGCGCCCCGCGCCGGAGGTGGGCCAGGACGAGATCACCGAGGCCAGGCGGACGCTGGCGTCCGCCGTGTCGTCGGAGAAGTTCATGGACGGGGCCGCGGCGGTATTCGTTGCGTACCTGATCTACCTCGTCGTTTTTTGAGCGGGCGCGGGTGTATATTGGGGAGTGCCGGTCGGGCGGGCGCGGCCCGCCCGCGGCGGTTCGGCGCGGCCCTGCGGATGGCCATAGACCATAGAGGAGCGGAGAAGATGAGGAAGGTTTTGTTTTCGGTCGTTGTCGCGGTCGCGATGGCCGCGTCCGCGGGGTGCATGAAGCAGTCGCCCAAGCTGGCGCAGCACTCCTTCGACAGGGGGATGGACGCCCAGCGCGGCGTGAGGAACGCCCTGTTCGTCAAGGGCTGGGGCATGACCCGCATCGCGGGCCAGGAGGCCAACAACAAGGAGGTGGCCCTGGCGAAGGTGGACCTGCTGAGGTCGCAGCTCGACAAGACGTTCTCCCCTGAGAAGAGCGAGGCGATACTCGACAGGCTGGGCGGCCGGATCGCCGCCAACGAGCCGCTGGTCTCCAAGAGCTTCGCGTGGCTGGCGTTCCTGATGCAGCAGGGCGAGCGGGCCGACACGATGCTCGGCAACGTCGACTTCTACCTGGAGTCGCAGCACCCGATATGGCAGCAGGTGTCGGAGCAGGTGCCCGGCGCCATGGACGACGCCAAGCAGGCGTTCGAGAGCTGGAGGGGCGTGCTCGGGCCGGTGTGGGACGCCGTCAAGAAGATCTTCCAGCCCGCAAACAAGGTCGTCTCGGCGCAGCCGACGGAGTAGGCCGGCCGCTCGGCTCGGACGGAAGAGGGGGGCGCCCGCAGGCGCCCCCTTCGCTGCTCGCGGAAAGTATAATCGCGTATGGCAAAAGCGCCGACATCCACCCCCGACCGCGGGTCCGCACGCGACGAACCTCGGGTTCGCCCCAGCCGCCGCCGCCAGCCCGCCGCCGACCCGCGGTCACGTCGAGCGCCACCCCCCCTGCTCCACGCCACCACCACCACCACGGCGCCCATGCTCCCGGACGCGGAGAGGCCGGAGGCGGTTTGGCGCGGCGACAAGCTGCACCTCGTGTTCCGCGATGGCCGGGAGTACCCGACCAGCGTGGCCAGGCTGGGGACCGCGAAGGAGGGCCGCGCCCGCCTCGTGCGGGTCGGAAAGCGCCAGTTGGCCGGCGACATCGCGTGGACGTTCTTCCCCTGCGACGTCGCCACCGCGACCGGGGCCGCGGGTTCGTTCGTGCTGGGCGTCGCTGTCACGCGGTACGCGGTCGTGGCCTTCGAGCTGGCGTGCGAGTCCGCCGGGGTCTTCTCCGTCGCCGGGTCGGGCGAGGACGACGGCGACGAATACGAGGACGACAACGACACGTGGGGCGTGGTCGTCTTATCTGAGGACATAAAGTCCGGCCGCGGCGTCAGGTGCCAGATCAGGGAGGAGGGCGGCCTGGCCGTGGTCGCCATCGTCTCCCCGTCGGACCGCGAGTGCGCGGTGTACGCCTGGGCGCTCTCCGACGCCGCGCCCGGCCAGCGGTGGCGCTGGAGCGCCTCCGGATGCGCGCAGTTCGTGCTCCCGGTCGATTTCTCCGGGAGCCTCATCGACGCGGTCTCCATCGAGGGCGAGTCGGTCGTCCTGAGGCAGCCGGGGCGCCGGAACCTGCGCTTCGGGATGCGGTCCACCGACCGGGCCGCCGCCGCATGCGGCGGGGTGAGGTGGAGCTACGGCGACGGGGCGTGGGCGCTGGCCTGCCCGGGCGACGAGTCCCTCGCGCCGTCCTTGGCCGGCCGGATCGACAAGAACGCGAACCTGTTCTGCGTCCCCACCGAGCTCCCGGGGCTGGCGGCGGCGTGGCGCGGGGCCGCCCTCGCCGCCGTCAGGTCCGCCTGCGGGGCGGCCGACATGTGCCCCGTCTACGTGGAGGTGACGCGCGGGTCCGCCTCCAAGGGGCTCCCGTCGCTGCTGGGCGCCGTGGACGCGGACAGGGTGATGCTGATCCTGAGCGTCCTGGAGGCGCCGGACCAGGCGTGGCTGAGCGGCGGCAACTCCATGACGGACGAGCTGCGGGACTTCGTGCGCGCGGTCAGGGACACGTTCGTCGAGGCGCCGGGCGCCGGGTTCAGGTTCGCGCTCCTCGCCAGCCCGCGCGTCACGGCGTCCGTCCACGGGATCGTCGAGAGCTACTCCGTGCAGGTGCTGGGCCCGTACACGGAGCTCCAGGACGAGGCCGTCGTCGCGCACCTCGCCGCCGGGATGCCGGAGATCGCCGCCCCGGATCCCGCCGGAGCCGGAATCGTTTGGCGCGACGACCTCGCGCAAGGCGCCCGCGGGCGACCCGCCCGCGGGCTGGTGGAGCCGTACCGCCTAATCAAGTCGCACTGCCTGAAGAAGTGGGAGGAGTCCTTCGACGGGGAGCCGGAGGGCGGCTGCACGCCCTTCCTGCTGCCCGTCGCGCAGGTCCAGAGGCTGTTGCAGGACGCGGCCGCCCACGCCGGGGAGGCGGGGGACGGCATGATGCGCCGCGTCGCGGCCGAGCTGTCGAAGATCGGCGCCGGCGCGATGGAGATGCCGGAGGAGATGCGTCGGCGGCTCGTGGAGCTGCCGCTCCTCCTGCGCGAGAGCGGCGGCGAGGTGCTCTACGGCCAGGACGAGGCCATCTGGGCCACGCAGCGCCACTTGCAGGCGCACCTGCTGCGGGCGAGCGGGAACAAGCCCACGTTCGTCTTCTACGTCGGGGTGAACGGGCTGGGGAAGACGTCCCTCGCCCACAGCGCGATCCGCGCGCTGGGCGGGGCGCTCGAGGAGGTGAACTGCTCGTCGCTGGACAACGCGTACGCCTACGGCGAGAAGGCCGGGTTCACCGTGCTCAACCGCAAGATCGCGGCGCTGCGGTTGTCCCCGTCCCCGCTCAAGGCCCTCCTGCTGGACGAGGTGGACAAGAACATAGACATGCTGAAGGCGCTCATCCGGCTGGCCGACAGCGACGCGGCCGCGCCGCACGGCCTGCTCGACCACCCGCTGGCCGGGATATTCGTCTTCATCACGCTGAACGTCGTCCCGGACTGCGACGAGCACAGGAAGTTCGTGGAGGAGGACGAGCCGCAGGCGCGGATGGAGAGGCTGCGGGACCTCATCGTCGCGTCCGTGAAGAACGTCGGGGACGCCAAGGTGGTCCACGCCATCGTCAGCCGCCTCATCCCGTACATAGTCGTGTTCAACGAGCTGAACGCGGAGGGCGACCGCGGCCGGAGGCACATGCTCAGCCTGGCCGAGGACGAGGTCCGCGGGTTCTCCGCGGAGTACGGGCTCCGGGTGGTGCTGGACGACGACGCGCTGGAGGGGCTCGTCCGCAGGTCGTCCCCGTACGGCGTGGGCGGGTTCCGGAGCGTCAGGACGTTCATGAGGCGGGAGATCGAGTCGGCCATAGGCGACATGCGGGCGCAGGCCCCCCGCCGGGCGGCGGGCGAGGTCGTCGTGCTCCGCGACGCCGGCACGCACCTGTCCGGCGCGTCCACCGAGGAGGGCGAGACGGTGCTCTACGCCGTCGCCGTGACGCGGCACAAGCGGATCGCCGCGTCGCTCCGCGCCGCCGCCGCCCGCGCGCTCGACGCCACCAAGACGCGGGACGACGACAAGATGCGGCTCGACCAGCAGGGCGCGTACGCGGCCGCGCTGGAGCACTTCGTGGCGGAGCCCCTCTTCGCCGTCGACGGCGCGGAGGCCAAGTTCACGGAGAACGACAAGGGCGACCTGATGACGCGCCGCGTGGGCGACGAGGACGAGGAGAGGCCCCTGAAGGCGTCCCTCGCCGAGCTGCGCGGCAAGTTCGCCCACCACAGCCGGGAGCTGCTGGAGGGGTCGAACCAGCAGGCGATCGACGCGGCGGCGCGGGACCTCCTGTCGCAGGCCGGCCGGGTCTTCCGCCTGTCCCTGCCCGGCGACCTGTCGGCGTGCGGCCCGCTGCGGGACGCCGCGCCGCGGTGGTCGCTGTCCGCCTGGGACGCCTACGTCAAGCACGAGCTGACGGCGTCCTCCAAGGCGGAGGCGGTGCGGCAGGCGTTCCGCGAGCTCTCCGGCGAGTGGGCGAAGCTGGTGGACGAGCAGGAGAAGCTGATGAGCGACGTGCGGAAGTTCCCCGAGCTGCGGGCGCGCGCGGCCAAGAGGGGCGCCGAGATCGCCGCCGACGTCGCCGAGCGCTCCGCCCGGTTCGGGCTCGAGGAGGCGACGATCTCCGCGATAGGCGAGATGGTCATCGACGGCGAGAGCGAGGAGCGCGTCCTGAAGAGGCTGGAGGCGGACGCCAGGAGCTACGAGCCGCCTCCGATGTCCGTGCACCTCCTGGCCGGCGTCGCCATGGCGTTCCTGCTGGACTGGCTCGTGCGGGACATGCTCCACGGCGACTACGCCGTCGCCGACAGGAAGCGGGCGGCGGAGAGGTTCAGGCAGGCCTGACCCGGGACGCGATGGCGGTCGTCGGGAGCCCGGCGACCTCGGGGAAGAAGGCGACCCTGCCGCCGCGGGCCTCCACCTCCGCCTGGCCGACCACCCTCCCGCGCCACCCCGGCGAGTTGACGAGGATGTCCGGGCGGAGCCTAGCGTAGAGCCCGGCCAGCTCCGCCTGCGCGTAGCACCCCACGGCGTCGACGGGCCTCAGGCCGGCGACGAGCTCCATCCGCTCCGCCAGCGGCACGAACGGCCTGCCCGGCTTCGCCGCCGCCACGCTCGCGTCGTCGGGCAGGAGAACGACCAGCCTGTCGGCCAGGCCGCGCGCCCACGACAGCATCCGCAGGTGCCCCGCGTGGAGCAGGTCGAAGCAGCCGTCCGCGGCGGCGATCGTCAGCCCGCCGCAGCGCCAGCCGAGAATCTCGCCCCACGGCAGCCCGAAGTCGCCCATCGCCGGATTCTAACGGCGCATTATGATGTTTTGCTGCCTCGCCGACGGGCATGGCAGGCCGCCGCGGATCGAACGCATGGAGGGCCGCCGCGAGGCTGGTGCGCGGCTACTCCAACCTCCCCCCGGGCATGAGGCCGGGGGACGAGTCGCCGTCTCCCCCGTCGTGGGGGGAGGCCTCCGCCCAGAGCGTCTACGAGGAGGCCGACCCGGCGAAGCTGGACAAGGCGATGCGGGAGGCGATCGCCGAGGACGCGTATGAGGAACTGACCGCCGGGCAGGTGGCGGAGCTCGCGGCGGGGGGCTACTACTCCCCGGAGGCCGTGAACCTCAACTGGGACTCGGCGACGCTCCGGCTGGAGCTCAAGAAGCCCACCGACATCGCCGGCGCGCCGCAGATCGTCTCGGTGTACATAGACAACCCGTTCACGGACTGATTTCAGACAGGAGGAGGCCGAATGATACTGCACACGCCGTTTTGCCCCGAGTGCGGCGAACCCGCCGAAGGGATCTTCAAGCGCCTCACCGGGACGGCGGAATTCAATGGCGTCCCCGGCCCGGGGATCGATGTCGATTACGAGGGTTCCACGAAGGTCTGGTGGGACGACCAACACACCGCCATCGAGCGGGAGAGCGAGCCGAGCGGCCCGAACAACAGGCCGATGGTCATTTGCGCGAATGGCCACGTCTGGCCGACCGCTATCGATGGGCACCAAACTCATCGGGCGTCGCCTCAAACTGAAATCATGGGCCGCGAAGGCAACAACAGGGTCGCCAAGGCGCCGCCGGGCTGGGGCGAGAAGGCGATGCGGAGGCTGAAGGAGCAGTATTCCGGGCATCCGGAGAGGGCGTTCGCCACCGCGTGGTCGCTCCACGGGCGCGGCGTGTCAGGCGAGGACTACATGTCGGACAAGTCGTCCTCCTCCGAGGGGGACCGCGAGGAGTTCCACCCGCGCCACAAGGAACGGAAGGAAGGTGCTATGTTGACAAACTACGCGAGGATGCTGGACGAGGTCGTGGGCGCCGTATGCGAGCCGATCATCAGGGAGGCCAAGAGGAGGCAGCTCAAGAAGAAGACCCGCGGCCGATGCGTGTTCCCGGCCGAGTCCTCGTCGGTCACCGACGACAAGGACCACTTCCCCATCAACAGCCTGGCCCAGGCCCGGAACGCGCTGGCCCGCGTCATGCAGTACGATGCCTGCCCGGGGTGGTACACGGGTTCGCTCAAGGGGCTCCAGTCGGCCGTCCGGCGGGAGGTCTACGGCCAGTTCCCCGGCCTCAAGAGCCGCAAGGAGGAGCGGGAGGGCAAGTAGCGGCGCGACGAGCTGACCAGCGGAACACGGCAGCGGCCCCTCGGTCGCTGTTTTTGTTTTCGGCCGCGGCGCCCTGTCATGCTCAAGCCCGGACACGCGATCGACGGCGGGACTTGCGGGCCGTGCGGGCTGTCGGCGGAGGGGTTCAGCGCCGGCCCGAACTCGTGGCCGCAGCCTGGCGGCCACGGATCCCCCGTCGCGATAACCTACGGGTTCATCAACTACACAGCCGACCTGCCGGTCTACGTGCAGCGGGCCATCCTGCGGGACGCCTTCGGGCGGTGGGCCGCCGCCGCGCCGCTGCACTTCGCGGAGGCGGCGGACCCTGAGCTCCCCTGGAACGACCCCGGCGCGACCCCGCCCGACATCCGGATAGGCTGGTTCTCCGACCCGCACGGGGACGGGTATCCCTTCGACGGTTCCGGCCACGTGCTCGCCCATGCGTTCTTCCCGCCGCCGAACGGCGGGACCGCGGCCGGGGACATCCACTTCGACGACGCGGAGACATGGGCCGCCTCGCCCGGGGGCGGCGCGTTCGATCTGCTGGAGGTGGCCGTCCACGAGATCGGGCACTCGATCGGCCTCGACCACGAGCCGACGGCGCCGTCCGTGATGCGGTCGAACTACACGGGGGCGTTCTCCGGCCTCTTCCAGGACGACGTCGACGGCGTCCGCTCGCTCTACGGCGCCGGCCCGGGCGGCGTGTCCCCGCTGCCGTTCCCCGCGCCGTTCGACGGGGACATGGACTCGATGCTCGACCTGAGGGAGGTGCTGTCCTATGCGCTGGCACACCTAGACACCTCCGTGTGGCCCGCGCAGGGGAGCGTCCCGACGGCGGACTACATCCTACGGGCCGCCGCCATCTGCCTCGCCAGCGCCGACTGCGTGTACGCCGACGTCGGAGGCGAGGAGCCGGGGAACTGGGTGCCGAGCAACTAGAATCAACTGCCGGAGTTCCGGAGGGAGGGTGGCACGATTGGAGATGAAGAACGCCTATACCGTCAAGGATGGCATAGCGACGGTCGAACTGACCCAAGGCCGCGCGATGACCATCGATGTCGCCGACCTGCCGAGGATCGCGCCTCACCGATGGCATGCCCTCCGCAGCGGGAACACCTTCTACGCCGTGGCGAATATCCGGAAGTCGGATGGGCGGATGACGAGCATCAGAGCGCATCGTCTCCTCTGCGGGCTGGACTTCGGCGACCCGCAGGAGGTCGATCATGTCAACGGGGATGGCTTCGACAATACGCCGCTGAACCTCCTGGTGACGAGCCGCGCCGGAAACGCGCACAACCAGCACGGAAAGCACCGCCGTAACGGTCGCGCGGCAAGTAGCGAGTTCCCGGGCGTGTACTGGTACAGGCGCACATCGAGATGGCGGGCCCACATTTGGCTGGATGGCCGCATGATTTCACTCGGCTACTGGACTGCTGAGGCCGACGCCGCCGACGCCTATCGCCGCGCCAAAGTTGTCCGTGACACAGGCGGGACGCGCGAGGAGATCGGGATCGCAGGCCGGCGGATTTTCTTGCAGCGGGCGACGGCCCGCCACGGCCGCCGGCTGGATGCGAGGAAAATGGACCGGAATGAAGGCAATTAGCTTATTCTCCAGCTACGGATTAGGCGACCTCGGCCTGCGCGCCGCCGGGGCGGAGATCGCCCTAATGGCGGAGCTGCTCCCGCAGCGATGCGCCTATTTGCGCAGGAACTTCCCGGAAGCCCGCGTCGAGGAGGGCGACCTGTCCGATCCGGCGCGCCTGCGGGAAGTGCTGGACGCCGCCGACCGCCTGCTTAGCGGTCAGCCGCCGTTCCTGCTCGTCGCGACGCCGCCCTGCCAGGGCATGTCTACGAACGGGGCTGGCAAGATCGCCCGGGCGGTCGAGGCCGGGTGCCGCGAGAAGCTCGACCCGCGTAACCGCCTCGTGCTGTCAGCACTGGAGGCGGTGAAGAGGCTACGCCCGGCGTGGGTCGTGTTTGAGAATGTAGTCCAGATGCGGAACACCCAGATCGAGTACGCCGGCGCCCTCCGGCGGATCTTGGACATTGTGGAGGGAGAACTCGCCCCGGAGGGGTACTCCGGCGGCGCCCTCCCGGTGGACTTCAGGCGCTACGGCGTGCCGCAGGACAGGAACAGGCTAATAACGGTGTACGGACTACGGGCTTCCCAGTCTGTCAACCTCATCCCGCCGCCCGACGCCGAAACCCCAATCACGCTGCGCCAAGCCATCGGGCGCATGGAGCCGCTCGACGCCAAGGACAAGCCTCGCGGTTCGGATCCGCTCCACCGCGTCAAGATGATGAACGACCGCCTCTACGGGTGGGTGGCTGCGTGTACCAAAGAAGGCGCCACGGCCTACGACAACCAATGCGGGTGCGGGTGCCGCGACAACCCGACGACGCCCGGGATGCAGGGGGCCGGATGCCCCACGCACTGCAAGGCGTGCGGCGCGCTGCTGCCGCGCCCCATGGTGTCGAAGCCGGGATCGCCGCCCCGCATCGTCAGCGGCTTCCGCACGGCGTACAAGCGGATGTCATGGGACAGTCCCGCCCCGACCGTCACAATGAACCTGATGACGCCGTCGTCGGACAACAAGCTCCATCCCCAGCAGAACAGGACGCTCTCGCCGGCCGAGGCCGCGGTGTTGCAGACCGTGGACAGGTACAAATACGACTGGGGCGAGTCCCCCACCGACCGGGAGCTGTGCGACGCCTTGGGGGAGGCCGTGCCCCCCTTGTTCTTCGAGAAGCTGCTGCGGCACATCGCATCGCTGTAGGCCCCTTGACATTCGCCCTCCGGACGGGTATAAGTCATGACGCGCCCGCTTTTGCTGAACGGACGCGCGGCGGCTATTTTTGGAGGGTTGGAGATGAAAGAGCGGCGCGACATCGACATCGGTGGCGGGTACGAGTCCGAGTTCGGCTTGTTCGACTGGTGCATGCGGCATCCGACGTCGGTCCTCATGGCGGTCCTGCTGATTTTCGGCTTGGGCTTCGGGCAGTCCATGTTCTACACGGTCGCGGCGGACGAGGAGGCCGTCGTCCAGCGATTCGGCGAGTACTCCAGGACGGAGGGTCCCGGCCTGCACTTCAAGCTGCCCGCGCTCGTCGAGAGCGTGACGACCGTGCCCGTCAAGAGCGTGCAGACTGTGGAGTTCGGCTTCCATACGGACAAGACCGGCAAGAAGACGGTGTACAGCAAGCCGACCGCGGAGAACGAGGTCACGTCGCGCATGCTCACGGCCGACCTCAGCCTTGCGCACGTGGAGTGGACCGTGCTGTACCGCGTGAGCGACGCCCGCAAGTACCTCTTCAACGTGGGCGGCGAGGAGCGCGAGCAGAAGGATAACATCACGGAGGTCATACGGGCCGTCGCGGAGAACGTGATGCGGATAAACATCGGGGACATCAGCATCGACGACGCGGTGATGACGGGCCGCGAGAAGGTAGGCGCCGATGGGAAGGTCGAGATGCAGAGGATGCTGGACGGCTTGGGCCTCGGCGTCACGATCGTCCGGGTCGACGTGCAGCAGTCCCAGCCGCCGACGGAGGTCATCCCCGCGTGGGACGCCGTGAACCAGGCGCGGCAGGACAATGAGCGCATCATCAACGAGGCGGCGGGCTACAGGAACGAACTCGTCCCGGCGGCCCGCGGGGAGCAGAAGCGCGCGATCCGCGAGGCCGAGGGGTACGCGAAGCGCATCGTGGAGACCGCCACCGGTCGGGCGGAGGCGTTCCGCCTCCAGGCGACCGAGTACAAGAAGTCCCCGGAGAACACGCAGCGCCGCCTCTACATAGAGGCGATGCAGCGCGTGCTGGGGCAGGCGGACATCACGGTCATCGACGCGTCCATCGGCGGGCGGGCCCTGCCGTTCATCGACCTGAACGGCGCCGCGAGGGCCAAGGGCGGGAGCGAAAGCAACGAAAGCAAGAGCCCCAAGTAGGCTAAGAGCCGGCGGGTTCTGGAGGAGGAACGAAATGAAGAAGATCATCGCATTGGTGTCGGTCGTGCTGCTCGGCATTTTTGCTTCGTCCGCGACGTACACGGTCACCGAGACGGAGCAGGTGGTCATCACGCGGTTCGGGAAGCCCCAGCGCGTCGTCCTCGACGCCGGGCTGCACATGAAGCTCCCGGTTGTGGACGCGGTGGTGACGCTGGAGAAGCGCCTCCTCCCGTGGGACGGGGAGCCGGAGAACATGCCGACGCTGGACAAGAAGCGCATATTCGTGGACACGTTCGCGCTCTGGAGGATCACCGACCTGAGGAGGTTCTACGAGTCGGTCCGCTCGATCCAGGGCGGCCACAAGAAGCTCGACGACCTCATCGACCCGGCGGTGCGCGACGTGGTCACGCAGCACAACCTCATCGAGGCCATCCGGAGCACCGACACGCCGCTCCAGTTCGCCGACAAGGAGTTTGAGCACGAGCAGGCGGCGCGGCAGACGCCCATACTGGTGGGCCGCGCCAGCCTGGAGAAGAAGATACTGGAGGCGATCAGGGCCAAGGGACTCAGCGAGTTCGGCATGGAGGTCGTCTACGTCGGGTTCAAGCGCATCGACTACATCTCCAGCGTGCGCGACAAGGTCTACGACCGGATGAGGGCCGAGCGTGAGAGGATCGCGAAGCTGCTGCTCTCCGAGGCCAAGGAGCAGGCGAACATCATCCGCGGGGACGCGCAGTTCGAGCTGGAGGAGATAACGGGCACGCAGAACCGCGAGGTCGCCAAGATCACCGGGCAGGCCGACGCGGACGCGATCCGCATCTGGCAGGAGGCCATCGGCGAGGCTCCCGACTTCTACGGGTTCCTGCGGACCATGGAGGCCCTCCAGGCGATGCCCCCCGGCTCCAGGATGGTGCTCTCGACCAACAACGAGTTCCTGAAGCCGCTCGTCGGGAAGCCCGCGGACTAGCCGCCTGGCCCGCCGTATTCGGACGGAGCGATTAAAGGCGGCTCATCGAGTGGGCGATTCTCGGAGCGAGAACACTTGACTTCTGTGGTCGTGCGCGATAGGATGGAAGTGATGAAGGTTTGCCGCTCAATTAGTAGTTCCTCGTCGTTTTCCGATCCGAAGGATCGGTCGGCGGGGCTGCGCGGTTAGACCAAGGCAGCCAAAAACGAGCCGGCCGATCCCGACGAGGGGTCGGCCGGTTTTTTTGTTGGGGCCGTAGCTCAAATGGCCAGAGCGCCGGATTGTCGATCCGGAGGTTGGGGGTTCGAGTCCCCTCGGTCTCGTATGTGAGCGTCACCTGTTGCGTGACCGGGGGAAGGCCACCCTTGTCGAAGTGGTGAGGCTGGCCAGCTATGGCCAGATGGAAGGTGAGGCCGTGGTGGCGCGGCCGCCGCCTCGAAAGCGGACGGTGCCGAAAAGGCATGGGGTTCGACTCCTCCGCCTTCCGCGTGGCGTGGTAGTTCGGCTGGTCGTTGTGGCAAAGGCAGAGGTAGAGCGCCGTCTTGAAAAAGGCGGGCGTCGCCGGTTCGACTCCGGTCCAACCCATTCGGGTCCGTAGCTTAGCGGCGAAAGCGCTTCTCTGATAAGGAAGAGACCGCGGGTTTGAGTCCCGCCGGACCCATTTGGAGCATGATGTGGGGGTGGCCCCACCGCCGCCTGCTAAGCGGACGGGTCGGAGACGGCCGCGGTTCGACTCCGCCGTGCTCCGTTTTTGGAGCGTGAAGCCGCCTTGGGGCGGCCGCCGCCTTGAAAGCGGCCGGGGCGCGACGTGCCTGAGGTTCGATCCCTCCTCGCTCCGTTGTAGAACGGGATTGTAGCTCAGCGGTAGAGCAATCGGTTGAAACCCGATGTGCGCAGGTTCGATTCCTGCCAATCCCATTTTTGGAGCCTGATGCCGGCGTGGTGCCGGCCCTCCGCCGGAAACGGAGTGGTGCCGTGACTGGCATGCGGTTCGACTCCGCCGGGCTCCGGTCGCTTGTGTTTTGTTCGCGGCGGCGCGTCCGTAGAACCTCCGAATGACGAGGCCGTGGAATCCGATGGTCACGCGATAGAATTACCGAAGTAAGAGAGGTGTCATGCGAACCGTAGCGCACGGAGAGATCTGGTTTCAGTCGGAAGCGTCCGCGCGGGTCGCGGAGCTGATGAGGCTTCAGTGTTCTGCGGTCCGTTCCGCCTACCAGGCGGTTCACAAGCACGGGTTGTCAGACAATGATGTATGCGTCTATGTCAAGCGGAACTACATGGCCGGGCTGAACCAGCGGTACATCACCAACGCCTGCGCCGTCGCCTCTGGGGTCAGGCAGGACCACGCGATATTTGGCGGTCGAAGGGCATGGAAACGACTCCGGACAGGCGCAATGACGAAGGCGGAGTGGTTGGACAGGCGAAACTCGCAGCTCTATTCCCGTGGCGACCGGACGCATTCTGGCAATCCGAATATCCGGATCGCCGGCGACTGGCTCCTTGTCAACGATCCAAGTATGTACGGTCGCTGGATTGAGGGGCGATTGTTTATTCCCGAGAAGTGGAGGGAGGGGCTGTCCAAGGCTCCATTCTACGACGTCCGGATCATCCGCCGCAAAAACGGGAGGTTCACCGTGGCGGCGTCGTGGGAGTCGGCGCCGCCGCCGATCGCCACGGATCGCTCGCGCGGCGCGCTCGGCGTCGACGCGAACCCCGATGTCGTCGCCGCCGCCGACGTCTCCGCGGACGGGAACCTGCTTAGCCACCGCTCCATCGGCGCGCAGAGGCTCCCGTTCGCATCCAAAGCGAAGCGGGACAACGATGTCCGCCTGCTGGCGAAGGAGGTCGTGGACGAGGCTGCGCGGCTCGGGAAGCCGATCGCGCTGGAGAAGCTGGGGTTCTCCGCCGAGTCGCGGCGGACTGGCTGGCGCAAGTTCCGCCGGACGAAGTCGAACTTCATCTGGCGCAAGATATTGGACGCGGTCGAATCCCGCGCCGCGCGGTCGGGCGTCGAGGTAATCTCGGTGCATCCGGCGTTCACGTCGGTGCTGGGCGAACTCAAGTACGCGCAGATGTACTCCATGAACAGGCACGCGGCCGCGGCGCTCGTCGTCGGGCGGCGCGGCGCGGGGTTCCTGGAGAGGCAGAGCTTTGCGGTGACGCGCGAGGCGTCAGGAAGTAACCGGGTGAACCTTGAAGGAGGATCCCGGTCCCTGTACCTGACGCCGAAGGCGTACTCGTGGATGCGGGAGCGTTTCCTTCACGACCAGGGAAAACTTTCAGACCCGACGGGTCTGAAAGATTGTCCCGGGTCGCATCCGAAGCCAGCCGATCTCACAGGTCCGGGACCGGGACCGGGTTTGATACCCGGCATTCGGCCTGAGATCGTTTCAGATCCAGCAGGCCTGAAACTGTCTTTGGACGTTGGTCCTAGTGCGGGTGTAATTCCCGCGGGCGAATCGGGGGCTAGAACTGGTCGTCCCCGTGAATAGGCGGTGGGGATAGTTTCGGACCAATAGTTGGTCTGAAATGATCCAAGTCGCCATTTTAGGGCGCAGAAGGGTGCCTTTGGAAGCCGAAATTTCTACGGGCTTCCTAAACCAGTATGTACGAGGGCCGGTCGTGGCGGCGGCGGCTGGTCCCCTGCCGGGACCCGGTCGTGCGACCGAACATTTTGTTCCGCCGGACTCCGATTGTTTTGTTCGCGGCGTCGGAGCATCCGCATGGGAACTGGCACTCTGTTGTACGCAGGCCCGTGGTACGGCGAGTTCGGGTGGGAACTCTGCGGCTGGAATCCTGCCGTGCGCCGCGTCGCCGAGGCGTATGACCGCGTCGTCGTCGCGTCGCACCGCGGCTCCGAGTATCTTTACGAGTTCGCCGACGAATTCGTTCCTCTCGAGGCCGACGGGTGGAGCGTATATGAGGGCCGGCTCCGCAAACCGCCCCCCGCCCCGCCCCCCGCCGACAAGTGCCTCCATCCGAAGGAGGTTCTCGGCGCCGGGGGCGCGAGGCTGGACAAGCAGTTCGCGCGGTCGTGGCGGCGGCTGGCCCCGCCGGACCCGGTACGCGTGGCTGACGTCCTCTGCGCGTTCCGCCCGCCGAAGCAGCACATGTCGAAGCAGCAGGCGAACTCACTGAAGAGCTACCCGGCGGCGATGTGCGAGGAGCTAGTCGGGCTCCTGCTATCGCACGGGCTGAGCGTGGCCTGCTACGGCGGTCCGGACAACTGGTGCTTCCCCGGCGCCGCCGACATGCGAGGGTCGCCGCTGGCGGACCAGTGTTCAGCCCTCGCGGCCGCCAAGTGCGCCGTCGGGCCGAGCAGCGGGACGATGCACCTCGCCAGCCTGTGCGGCTGCCCGCACGTCACCTGGTACACCGCGGACACGCACCCGAACCTGCGCAGGAGGTACGAGCTGGAGTGGAACCCGTTCGGGACGCGGACGCTGTTCCTGCCGGGCAAGCCGCCGCCCCCCTGCGAGGTCGCGGTCGCCGTGGCCTTGCGGGTTGCGCACCAAAAACCGTGCTACGTCAAAAAACCGTCATAGGTCAATTACCACCGGCACAAGGCCGGTGGCTTGCAACATTGGTCCCCCTCGAAGGGGCTGACCCGTGCATCGTCGGCCGATTGACGGCGGCCTGCCCGCCAGTCGCTCCGCCGGACGCTCCGGCGGCTCGGAGGCGGGAGTTGAGCAGGTTG